>ENA-ORXM01000506-ORXM01000506.1-marine-metagenome-genome-assembly--contig:-NODE-506-length-68275-cov-3.977331_pt1 | contig 68275 bp, 50 predicted proteins | sample MGYA00237867_ERZ511480 | MGnify/ENA primary metagenome ERZ511480 (study PRJEB26309, sample SAMN06266103) | marine metagenome | isolation source: Algal blade | place: United Kingdom:Sidmouth, United...
ATTTTATTCCTCAGATATTTAGTATCCGCATTACTAGCATCTTCTCGCCACTGTAATTTCTGGGACTGCGCATACTCCAAAATTTGACTTCTTGAAAAGCGAAGAAGTGGCCTTGACAATGTATCCGTTTTTTCAGGAATTCCAGTCAAACCATCTATACCCGTTCCCCTAGAAAGATTGATCAAAAAAGTCTCCACACTATCATCTATATGATGTGCCGTAACCAAGGTTCCAATATCATTTTCTTGCATTATTTTTGCAAACCAATCATATCTTAACTCTCTTGCCCCCACTTGAATTGATACTTTATTTTTTTTAACATAACCAATTGTATCAAAATTAGTTATGTAAAATTTTTTATCATTCAACAAAGATAATTCCCGCACAAACGCCTCATCACCATTACTAGCTTCGCCTCTTAAATTAAAATTACAATGTGCTATAGCAAAATCCAATTTAGACTTACTGCAAAGATCAACCAATACAACACTATCCAAACCCCCACTACAAGCAAGCAGAAATTTACTTTTCAGCACGTTTTGAAAATTGGTTACGATATGTTCATGGAACTCCTCTAACACATCACAAAGGTAATCAAGAATTACAATTTAGAAGTAGCAAACAAGCTTACGTTTTCCAAGGCCTAACCTTCCAGAACTTCGCGCATAGCCTTCGCCTTCAACAAGCACTCTTCATATTCTTTCTCAGGAATCGCTTTTGCTGTAATTGCACCTCCCACGGAATACGATACGTATTTTTTGGTAGCATTATAAAGAATACTGCGTATCACTACATTAAAATCAAAATCGCCTCTTGGGGTAAAATACCCTACTGCTCCACTGTACAAACCCCTTTTAAAAGCCTCCAGTTCCTCTATTATTTTCATGGCGGATACCTTAGGAGCGCCGGTCATACTTCCCATAGGAAAAGTTTGTTTAATGATATCCACAGGGTTTACATTGTCTGCCACATTGGCCACCACGGTAGAAATCATTTGATGCACCTGTTCAAAGGTATAGACCTCGCATAGCTCCTCTACCTCCACACTACCCTTTAAAGCGCTTTTGGACAGGTCATTACGAACCAGGTCTACAATCATTATATTTTCCGCTCGCTCCTTGGGGTCGCCTTTTAGAGCTGTTATCAGTCGTTTATCCTCCTCAACCTCAGATGCTCTCTTTGCCGTTCCCTTTATAGGTTGAGAAATTATCTTTTCACCTTCTTTTCGCAAATAGCGCTCTGGAGAGGCCGAAAGCAAAAAGTTATCGTACACCCTAAGAAATGACGCAAACGGGGCCTCCGATATCTTATTTAGCTTCTGATAGGTCTTAAATGGACTGATTTGAGTGTCTTCCGCGTAAAACTCTTGACAAAAATTAGCTTCATAAATATCACCACGATGAATATGGTTCAGCATTTTCCTTACCTGCCGAAAGTACTCGTCCTTAAAAATGCGGAGTTTGATTCTGATGTTTTCCGTAATCACTGTAGGCTCCTCAACCCTTAAACCTTTTGAAATCAATTCAAAATCAGATTGAACTTCATCATCCACCATAAGCAGATACTCAAAAAGAACGGTGTTTCCTGTAATTTTAATTATCTTTTTAGGCTGAAAGAAAAACAACTCTGCAAACCCTAGCCCATCATCATTCTTGGAAGATAGGCGTTCCACATCATTTTTTAGATCATATGAAAGATACCCGAAAATATAATCTTTGGCTTGCCCCTGAAACTCCTTTAACTTTTTAAAGGCTTCATCACTATCCGTCTTAATTGTTGTTAGTGCATCAACGGCCAGTAAAGCATCAAAGGAACTGTACTTACCATGATGCTCGTTGCTATCTAACCAAACAATCTCTTCAAATTGTTGAGCCCAAAGCAAAAGCCGTTCTTTAAATCTTGCAATATCAGAAACAGTGAACGAAGCAGAAATGCGCAAATGAATGTTGCTTTAAAGTTTACTTAAAAATTGGTCTACTGCGGCACGATGTTCCTCGGCAAGCTCTGCGTTAACGATACCCGCTTTTTCTTTAAAATTCTCTTGAAAGGAAGGAAGAGTAAATGTTGCAGCTACATCTGCCCCAAATCTTGGCAAAACAGCTTTAGTAGCCTCCAAGGCCGAAACACCTCCTCGTTGGCCTCCAGAAGTAGACATCAAAAGTACTGGCTTACCATCTAAAAATTTACGCTCCACACGAGAAAGCCAATCCGTTAAATTTTTAAAATATGCTGATGGAGCACTGTTATGTTCATTTACCGAAATAATAATACCATCTGCCTTAATCATGTCGTTCTTAAGCTCAACAAGTGAGTTTGAGTACCCATTATCTCTTTCGTAGTCCTCGCTAAACATTGGAAAAGGGAAATTAGCCATATTCAACAAATGAACTTTATGACCTTCTATTATTGAAGCCGTATGTTTTACCAATTGATAATTTATTGATTTAGAAGAATTACTACCGGCAAATGCTAATATCGAAGCCATAATTGATTGTTTAATGTGTTTTAGCGAAAATATAGCAAATACAGTTGAATTGCGAGTATTTTATCTAATTTTGCATCGCAAACATCCAAACTAACTGTATTACAAGTATATAAGACAGCTAAACCTGTTGTTTGCATTTGACAGCCATTATGAGTACACGCACTAAAATGCAAAGTTTTGAGTTTTAATGATGCTTTTGTCAACTATTGAAATTATCAGTATTGGAAAATAAAACAACAAGACTATACTTTATTGATGCCATGCGAGCATGGGCTATCTTAATGATGCTACAAGGGCATTTTATAGATGGGCTACTTGATACTGCCTTTAGAGATGGCACAAGCACCTCTTTTTCTATTTGGAAATACTTTAGAGGTATTACAGCACCAGTATTCTTTACGGTTTCCGGCTTTATATTTACGTACCTTTTGATTAAAGGTGACAAAACCGGAATTCAAAATCCCAGGGTTAAAAAAGGAGTACGAAGAGGCCTTGAGCTACTTTTTATTGGATACCTACTCCGAATGAATCTTTTTGGCCTTCTTCAAGGTAAATTTTACGACTCTTTCTACCTTGTAGATGTTCTGCATTGTATTGGTCTTTCTTTATTAGGCATCATTGGCATATATCTTCTAGCTCAAAAGCAAAAAAAATATTCCTTTCCTTTGGCCCTGTTAAGCATAACCGCTTTGTTGTTTATTTTTGAGCCTACCTATAAGACTTGGGGGTTTTCATTTCTTCCGAATGCTTTTGCCAACTACCTAACGAAGGCGAACGGCTCCGTATTTACAATTATACCTTGGTTTGGCTATGCCGCATTTGGAGGCTTTCTTTCTGTTGTTTTTACGAAATTTAAAAATTCCAAGTACTTATATTCAGTAGCTATTCCGCTTTTTGCAATAACTGGGGCATTACTTATTCTTTTTTCATCGGATTTGTTTTTGATAATTTCAAAATGGACTGATTTACAGTTGTTTGCTAATATTTACTTTAATAATTACTTATTCATAAGATTAGGAGATGTATTAATTGTTTTCAGTGTGTTTATGCTATTCAGAAGCTTACTGAAAAACAGGACGGTTCTGAAAATTGGACAAAGTACATTATCTATCTACATCATTCATTTTATTATTCTTTACGGCACGTTTACAGGGCTAGGGTTGTATCGGTTTCTTAATCACTCCCTTACGCCTACTATATCAATTTTAGGAGCCTTCACGTTTATGGTTGTTTGCACTTACACTGCACTTAAATATGAAGACAATAAAGAAGCTATAAAGTTAAGGCTGGCAATCGTTCTTAGGTTTGCACAGGCTAAAATTGAAATTCTAGCCATACAGGTTTTCCAAATATCAAAAAATCAATTTTTTAGATTTCTAAGAAGAGTTGGCTTAGCAAAAAATTGAACCATATAGATGATATAAATCCAGGCCATAGAAGTATCTCTTACTTAAAATATAGGCCTCACAATAGGATTAGCACCAATACACCTTAATCCAAACCCAGCTCCTCCTATTAGGATTGAATACAAATAACCCCTAGAACATAAGCCCTAGACAGGAATCCTTTATTTTTAAGGTTTTCAACCAAAATTTAAGATAACGACTATAATGAGTGATCAAAAGTTTACCCCTGTTAAATTAGCCCTAGAGAAAAATAAAAGATACGCATGGTGTACGTGTGGGCATTCAGAAACAAACGTTTTTTGCGACGGTTCGCATAAACAACATGCTAAACCCGGCTCCTTGGTTTTTGAAGTGGATGAAGACAAAGATGCACGAATTTGCACCTGTAAACTAACCAGTAACCCTCCCTATTGCGACGGAAGCCATAAATAATTACAACAAAAAAATCCCGTCTAATTTCATCAGACGGGATTTTTATTTATGGTGTCCTTAAATCTAAATATGTAACGCACGGTCTTCCGTGGCTGCCAACGCCGCTTCTTTCACCGCTTCGGCAAAAGTAGGATGCGCGTGACTCATTCTTGAAATATCCTCTGCAGATGCACGGAATTCCATTGCAGTAACCGCTTCCGCAATTAAATCTGCACTACGGGCTCCTATCATGTGCACTCCTAAAACTTCATCTGTTTTCTTATCCGCTAATATTTTTACGAATCCGTCTAAATCCATACTGGCTCTAGAACGACCTAATGCGCGCATTGGAAATTGACCTACTTTATATTCTATACCGGCTTCCTTAAGCTCTTCTTCAGTTTTACCAACAGAAGCTACTTCTGGCCAAGTATAAACAACACCGGGAATCAAATTATAATCAATATGAGGTTTCTGACCCGCTAATTGCTCAGCAACCATAGTACCTTCTTCCTCTGCCTTGTGAGCCAACATAGCACCACGAACAACATCTCCGATCGCATAAATATTAGAAGCTGAAGTCTGTAAATGTTCGTTTACCTCTACCTTACCTCTGGCATCTAATTTAACGCCGGCAGCTTCAACATTTAAACCATCCGTATAGGGTTTTCTACCTACGGCCACAAGACAGTAATCACCTTTTAACTCTATCTCTTTGCCTTTTTTATCATCGGCCTTCACAATAACTTCGTCGCCTTTTCTTTCTACAGATTTAACTTTGCTCGAAAGATTGAATTTTACCTTCTGTTTCTTTAGAACCTTTGTTAATTCTTTGGAAAGGGAAGCATCCATAGTAGGTATAATTCTATCCATGTACTCAACCACAGTTACATCGGCACCAAGACGTTTATACACCTGGCCTAATTCCAGACCGATCACGCCACCACCAATAATAATAAGGTGCTTTGGAATTTCTTTTAAAGTCAAAGCTTCTGTAGAAGTTATAATCCGATCCTTATCAATTTTAATAAACGGAAGACTTGCAGGCTTACTTCCGGTAGCAATTATCGAATTCTTAGCTTCAATTGTCTCTGTACTACCATCGTTCTTTTTAATGTTGACGTGAGTAGCATCCTTAAAACTACCCATCCCTTCAAAAACATCAATTTTATTTTTATCCATCAAGAACTTAACACCATCGCACGTCTGTTTTACAACAGCTGCCTTTCTAGCAATCATCTGCTCTAGATTCACTTTTATTTCTCCAGGAATATCAATCCCGTGTGCTTCAAAATGCTTGACAGCATCTTCGTAGTGGTGAGAAGAATCCAACAAAGCCTTTGATGGTATGCAACCAACATTAAGACAGGTCCCCCCTAAAGTGCTGTACTTTTCGATTATTGCCGTTTTCAATCCCAATTGCGCACAACGTATTGCTGCTACGTATCCTCCTGGTCCTGAGCCAATAATGGCTACATCGTATGAACTCATAAAATTTTCTTTGAATTTAGATTACAAAATTAACACTATTTTCCGGTTTAAGGTATCCTTTACCAATTTATACAAAAGTTGCACAAACCCTATCAAAATTGTAATATTACCTCATAGCTAAACAGTTTTTAATGACAGGCCAAAATTCAGAAGACCACAGGGAAAACGAAAATATCGTAAAAAATAAAGAATTAAATATTTGGGAAGCACTAACCCCTGTGCTGGCACTGGTAGCTATGCTTGCCTATAATGTTTATGTTTTTGGAGACGATGCACTTAGCGGTTCCAATCAATTCATACTTTTAATGGGCGGTGCAGTTGCGGCAATCGTAGGAGTCTTAAATAAAGTGACCTACAGCCAAATGATAGCCGAAGTTGCCGAAAACCTAAAATCTACGACGGGCGCACTGCTCATTTTATTAATGGTAGGGGCTTTAGCTGGTTCTTGGCTTATTAGCGGAATCATACCCGCAATGATCTATTACGGACTCCAGGTTTTGAATCCGACTATATTCTTAGCCGCTTGCGTTGTTATCTGTGCCATTATTTCTGTTGCCACAGGTAGTAGCTGGACTACTTCTGCCACCGTGGGTATAGCCCTAATTGGTATTGGTGATGCGCTAGGCATTTCTCTAGGAATGACTGCAGGTGCAGTATTATCCGGAGCTTATTTTGGTGATAAACTTTCCCCCCTAAGCGACACCACTAATTTAGCTCCTGCTATGGCCGGTGGTGACCTTTTTACGCATATTAAATACATGCTTTACACAACCGTTCCTACCATATCTATAACACTTATCTTCTTTATAATCCTTGGATTTACAATTGATACTACGGGTTCTGCTGATGTAGACTCAATTTTAACCTCCATTGATCTGGCTTTTAATATTAGCCCATGGCTATTTCTGGTGCCTATCATTGTAGTAGCGTTAATAGTAAAGAAAACTCCACCTTTGGCCGCGTTGCTTATAGGAACCTTGTTAGGCGCTTTGTTCGCGCTTATCTTTCAGCCGGATGTAGTGGCCCATTTAACCGGTGCCAACGAGCTTACGTTCAAGTCTGGTTATGAAGGTATCCTTACGGCCATTACCGTAGAGACATCCGTACCCACAGACAACGAATCTCTTAATGACCTATTCTCAGCATCCGGTATGGCAGGAATGCTGGGTACTATCTGGCTGATTATATGTGCTATGGTTTTTGGAGGTATTATGGACGGCATCGGTGCTTTGGACCGTATCACCAAATCATTGTTGGTCATGGCCAAAACAACTTTTGGGCTATTTGCGAGCACTGTTGGTAGTTGCTTGGCATTGAATATTACGGCATCTGATCAGTATCTTGCCATTGTGGTACCTGGCAAAATGTTCAGTAAAGCCTATGCGGATAAAAATTTGGCTCCTGAAAACTTGAGCAGAACCTTAGAAGACTCTGGAACGGTAACTTCGGTGCTTATCCCTTGGAATACTTGCGGTGCTTATCACAGTAGTGTTTTGGGAGTTGGCACGGCAGAGTTTGCCCTATTCGCCGTTTTTAATTGGTTAAGCCCGATAATGACCTTAATTTTTGCCGCTTTTCACATTAAAATCAAACAATTGACTTCAAAAAGTATTCCTTCATAAAGAATATTTATAATTTACTCTTTAATCAGATTATGAATTTCTCAGCGCTGCTTAAACAGACTGACAATCGCATAAAATTTGCAATGGAATTTTATCGATAAAACAACAAACCAACCATATCTTCTTAAGCATTTACAATAGTTATTCTTCTATCAGTTTTTTAAATAGACATTATTTCCCTAGCCACAATATTGATGTAATTTTGTAATGAAATTGAAACTTAAAAAATTAAGATATATGGCTTTTGTAGGTAAAAAATTCCCGAATTTGAGTGTAAACGCAATGAATGATCTAGGCGATACATTCCAAATTAATGTTTTAGAAGAAGCTCAGAAAAACAACAAAAAAGTGGTTCTTTTCTGGTACCCAAAAGATTTTACATTTGTTTGCCCAACTGAGTTACACGCTTTTCAAGCTGCTTTAGGTGAATTTGAAAAAAGAAATACATTGGTAATTGGTGCTTCTTGCGATACGGCAGAGGTACACTTTGCATGGTTGAGTACAGATAAGGATAATGGTGGTATTGAAGGTGTTACTTACCCATTATTGGCAGATAGCAACCGTAACCTTTCTTCAACTCTAGGTATTTTAGATATTACCAACGAGCAGTACAACGAAGAAACCGGTGTGGTTACTGTTGAAGGTGATAACGTAACTTACCGCGCTACTTACTTAATTGATGAAGAAGGTATAGTTTTCCATGAAGGAATCAATCACATGCCGTTAGGCAGAAATGTAAATGAATATTTACGTCTTATTGATGCCTACACGCATGTACAGGAAAAAGGTGAGGTTTGTCCCGCAAACTGGGAAGAAGGGAAAGATGCAATGAAAGCTGATAGAAAAGGTGTTGCTGACTACCTTTCTGCTCACGCTAACTAATTGTAGTACAGAAAAAAAACCGCTTGTATGGTGCCATATTAGCAAAATACACGCGGTTCATTTCACAACTAATTTTTACAAATTTTAAACCTTTTAGTTATGGTATTGGAATTGGATCAAGATAATCTGCAAGAAATCATTGCGGACAAAAAAAATGTGATAGTACAGTATTCTGCCGGATGGTGTGGTAACTGTCGTATTATGAAGCCTAAATTCAAAAAAGAAGCTTCAACGCACGAAGATTTTACTTTTGTAATTGCGGATGCGGAAAAATTCCCTGAAAGCAGAAAATTAGCTAACGTAGACAACCTGCCTACTTTTGCGACCTTTACTAATGGCGAATTCAAAAATCAAGTACAAACGAACAAATATGATGTTCTAAAAGAATTGATAAGTGAAGCTTCCAGTAATTAAGCATTTAACCAATTTCATTGCTGAAAACGACGAGGATTTTGTTGTTGAGACCATTGAAACTCTAGAAGCCCTAACAGAAGTTCCTTCTCTTAAAGACGAAGAGCTTGATGTTATTGGAGAATTGATATCTAATATGTACGGCGCTCTTGAAGTACAAAAAGGTATAAAAGAAGGTAAACCTCAAAAAGAGGCTTTGAATGAGTTTATGCAGCGTGTAATGGGTGCTATAGATAAATAAACCTCATAAATAGGATTTTTCTGAGGCGTTAAAAAGTGAAACAACTTTTGGTTTTTAATTGAATCAATAGTGTTGTTTCACTTTTCTGTTTTTAGCTTCTTCTTCGCTAAAAGGATATTTCTTTTAATGTGCACCTTTAATTACCACATTATTTTATAATTTCACATCCAATATAAATAGAATATATCATGGCTACAGTAACCTTAAAAGGAAACGAAATACATACTTTAGGAAATCTCCCTACTAACGGAAGCAAAGCACCTAACTTCACATTAACGAAAAATGACCTTTCATCAGCTTCTCTATCGGATTATTCTGGTAAGAGAGTGGTTCTGAACATTTTTCCTAGTGTTGATACGGGTACTTGTGCACAATCCGTTAGGCAATTCAACCAAGAAGCTGCAGAATTAGAAAATACAGTAGTTCTCTGTGTTTCCAAGGACTTACCTTTTGCACAAGCACGCTTTTGTGGTGCAGAGGGAATAAAAAACGTAGAAATGCTATCTGACTTTCGTGATGGAGCTTTCGGAAAAGATTATGCCGTTGCTTTTTCGGACGGACCTTTGGCTTCCTTATTATCTAGATCGGTAGTTGTCGTTAACGAATCTGGTAACGTTATTTACTCCGAACAAGTTTCTGAAACCGTAGATGAGCCTAATTACAAAGCAGCTTTAGAAGCTTTAGCCAATGCCTAAGGAAGAGTCGTTTGCAGTAAATAGAATAAAAAGTGTGGGCTTCGCTATGCGTGGAGCCCTTCTTTTGATCAGGACGGAAGCCAGTATCAAAATTCAGGTTTTTTTGGCCATCGTGGTTACTATTGCGGGGTTTTATTATGAAATATCGGCCACTGAGTGGATTCTACAAATCTTTGCGGTTTCCCTAGTTATGGGTATTGAAGGCGCCAATACCGCTATTGAAAAAATTTGCGATTTTATCCATCCAGAATTTGACGCGAGAATTGGCTTCATAAAAGATGTAGCAGCGGGAGCGGTAATGCTCGTTTCTATTGGTGCAACTATTATTGGTTGCATTATCTATTTGCCAAAAATATTCTAGGCAAGCCTTATATCCTTACTGAAAAGGAAAGTTATTTTTCGTAAAAAAGACAACACATTTTGCTGAACCCTAAGAACATATATCGATTAAACGAATATGCCGTTACACTGTACCGCATATTTTTGGCTTACATCTTCTATTTTGTAGCGCGTCTTTTATTCTATATTTATAACCATAGCCTGTTTAATATTGACGGTATTGGAGAATTTCTGACTCTAAGTTTTTGGGGACTTAGTTTTGACACCACCGCCATACTTTACGTTAACTTATTATTCATAGCCTTAAGTATTTTACCTCTGTGGATCAATACCACGGGAATGTATCAGAAAGTGATCATGTGGATATACATGGTAACGAACCTTTTTGCATTCGCCACTAACTTTGTGGATTTCATTTATTACAACTACACTTTTACCAGAAGCACATTTGCCTCCTTTGAATCCCTTGAAAACGAAAAAAACAAAGAAGCGTTGCTTATCTCTTTTATAATCGACTATTGGCACGTATTTTTAATATTTATTATTTGCGCCATCGTTTGGGTTAAATTGTACAGGTTAGTTACGGTAAAAAACAGAGCTTATCCAAAAAAACTACCGTATTTCATAAGTTCTATTGCTGCTCTTTTGGTAACAGCTTTATTAACCATTGGCGGCATTCGTGGAGACTTTAGTCATAGCACGCGACCAATTAATATGGTAGACGCCAGTAGGCATGTAAAAAATCCCGAACAGGCCAATATTGTTCTCAACACCCCTTTCGCTTTTATAAGAACCATAAAATCTTCTGACTTCAAAAGACGCAGCGGTGTGCCCCAAGCTGTTATTGATTCTACCTTCCACCCTATTAAACAATATAGCAATAAGGTGACCAATAAACCTAACGTGGTTATAATCATATTAGAAAGTTTTGGTCGTGAGTATTTAGGCAGCTTTAATAAAGAGATGAATATTAAGGATTATGTTGGTTATACTCCGTTTATCGACTCACTCGCTCAGCACAGTTTAATTTTTCCGAATGCCTTTTCAAATGGCCGGAAATCCATTCATGCCATGTCTTCCATACTGGCCGGTATTCCTTCATTTAAAATAGCCTACACTTCTACTCCATACGCGAACAAAAAGATAGAATCCATTATCTCTGCTGTAAACAGCATGGGGTATGATACTTCATTTTTTCATGGTGCACCTAACGGTTCTATGGGCTTTTTGGGTTTTGGAAATGTTCTTGGATATGACCATTACTACGGCAAAACAGAATATAATAATGATGATGACTTTGATGGTATATGGGGTATTTGGGATGAGCCTTTTCTTCAATATACGGCCCAAGTATTATCAAAAAAACAACAACCCTTTTTCTCTACTGTATTTACAGTTTCATCGCATGCACCCTATCAAATACCTGAAAAATACAATGGGAAATTCCCAAAGGGTACTTTAGACATTCATCAATGTGTAGGGTACACAGATTTTGCGTTAAAAAAATTCTTTGAGACCATAGAAAATGAATCTTGGTACAAGAATACGGTTTTTGTGATTACGGCAGACCATGGCAACCAAATCTATTATGAGGCCTATCAGAAAACAGCTAATAGATATGCGGTTCCTATTCTTATTTTTGACCCCAATGAAAAGTACCAAGGTGTAGACCCTAGTCTAGCCCAACAAATAGATATTTATCCTACATTGGCCACAATTACCGGATATCAGAAACCGTTTAGAAGCTGGGGAAGAAGCTTAACTTCGGACAGTATTCAAAAGCCCTACGCCTTAGCAAATACGGGTACGAATTTCCTTTTTATGAGGGATAGCCTTATTCTGGTCCGAGATGATGAAAACACCCTAGGACTCTACCAAAATTTAGATAAAGGCCTTGAACACAACATTGCCGATAAATATCCGTTAGAAACCAAAAAGATGGAGGTTATGGAAGAGGGCTTTGTTCAGGATTATATGAACCGCATTTTAGACGGAAATTTAGATGCTGAAAATAAAGAAACAAAAGAACCATAACCAACATTTAAGGAGTATGTATACTATTAAATCGAAAAGACTTTTCGTAATCCCTACTCCAAAAAATTCGTAATACGTATTTTTGCACCCAGTGGAAAAAAAGTAATGGCCAAAAAGAAAACAACGACAACCAAAAAAAAAGTAACCCCTAAAAAGGCAAACTTTGAGGTATCCAAAAAGAACAAGATTATATTAGGAAGCTTACTGATACTCTTCAGTATGGCACTCTTCTTTTCTTTCGTGTCTTTTTATTTCACGTGGCAAGATGACCAAAGTTTGTTATCTGAATTCGCTAATAGAAATGAACAAGCCAAAAACCTTCTTAATAAATTCGGAGCTAGTGTAAGTCACTTCTTTGTTTATAAAGGATTTGGAGTAGCTTCTGTTATCCTGACTATTTTAGTTTGCATTACAGGATTGCATCTCTTTTTGAGCTTAGAAAAAAAAGGACTCCTAAAAAAATGGATTTGGGGTCTTATTTTCATGATTTGGATATCTATTGCTTTGGGATTTTTAGCAGATACCAAACCTCTATTAGGAGGTCTTGTAGGCTATGAAATGAATGATTTCTTGAGAGATTACACCGGAAATATCGGTGTTGTGCTCATCCTCCTTTTTGGACTGATTTTTATACTTGTTCGTTTCTTCCATTTTACCCCGGAAGGAATGGCCCGTTTTTTCAAGAAGAAAACCTCTACCTTAAAATCGGAGTTGAAATCTACTTCAAAAGAGGCATCGGATGCAGTTAGGGATGTTCAAGAATCCATCAAAAAAACAGAGAAAGAAGCTCCGGTAATACTAGATACCTATACCCATAAAAAAGATATTCCTCCAATAAAAGAGGAAGTTAGTATTGATGATTTTGAGGTTACCGTTCCTGTTGAGGAAGAAACGACCGATGAACTAGCAATGGAAGTCGAAAAAATTGTTGAAGAACCGGAAGAGACGGATAACATAGCTGATAAGCTAGTAGAGGATTTTGGTGAATTCGACCCTACCCTGGAACTTGGTAATTACAAATTCCCCACTATTGAATTATTAGACCAGCATGGTGTAACTGGTGGTATCACTATAAACCAAGAGGAACTTGAGGAAAACAAAAATAAGATTGTAGATACCCTAAAAAACTATAAGATTGGTATCTCGCAAATTAAAGCTACAATTGGACCAACGGTAACGCTTTATGAAATTGTGCCCGAAGCTGGAGTGAGAATTTCAAAGATTAAAAACTTAGAGGACGATATTGCCCTTTCACTTGCTGCTTTAGGGATACGTATTATTGCGCCTATTCCCGGAAAAGGAACTATTGGTATTGAAGTGCCAAATAAAAATGCAACTATTGTTTCTATGCGATCGGTTGTGGCCTCAAGTAAATTTCAAAAGGCAGAAATGGAATTGCCAATTGCTTTTGGAAAAACTATTAGCAATGAAACCTTTGTAGTTGATCTGGCCAAAATGCCACACCTTTTAATGGCGGGTGCTACGGGACAGGGTAAATCGGTTGGTTTAAACGCTGTTCTTACCTCCCTTCTTTATAAAAAACATCCTGCGGAGGTTAAATTTATATTAGTGGATCCAAAGAAGGTGGAACTTTCTATTTATAATAAAATTGAAAGACACTTCTTGGCCAAATTACCCGACTCGGAAGAAGCGATTATAACGGATAACGCTAAAGTTATAAACACCTTGAACTCCCTTTGTATTGAAATGGACGATAGGTATGAACTGTTGAAACATGCCCAGGTACGTAATCTTAAAGAATATAACGTTAAATTCAAGGCGCGGAAATTAAATCCTAACGACGGACATAAATTTCTGCCTTACATTGTACTGGTCATTGATGAATTTGCAGATTTAATTATGACTGCGGGCAAGGAAGTAGAAACCCCTATTGCACGTTTGGCGCAGTTGGCAAGGGCTATTGGTATTCACTTGATCATTGCAACGCAAAGGCCTTCCGTAAACGTTATTACCGGTATAATTAAGGCGAATTTCCCTGCCAGAATAGCATTTAGGGTAACTTCTAAAATAGATTCAAGAACCATATTGGATGCTCAGGGTGCGGACCAATTAATTGGACGGGGTGATATGTTATACACCCAAGGTAACGATGTTACCCGTATTCAATGTGCTTTTGTTGACACCCCGGAAGTGGCAAAAATTACAGAGTATATTGGTTCACAGAGAGCCTATCCCAATGCCCATGAACTGCCAGAGTATTCTGGCGAAGATTCTGGCACAAGTATTGATGTTGATATAGCGGATAGAGATGCATTGTTCCGTGATGCGGCCGAAGTTATAGTTACTGCACAGCAAGGTTCTGCCTCTCTAATTCAACGAAAATTAAAATTAGGTTATAACCGTGCAGGCCGTATAGTAGACCAGTTGGAAGCTGCTGGTATAGTAGGTCCTTTTGAAGGAAGCAAAGCCAGACAAGTCTTGGTGCCGGACCTTATAGCCCTAGACCAATTATTAAGCAACGAACGCTCATAAAAAGAGCTATTAACTTAAACCGTAAAATGAAAAAGATTTTTTTAGTTCTTGCCCTTGTATCGCTATCAAATACCATTTTTGCCCAAGACTCGGAGAAAGCCAAAGCATTGTTGGAAGACGTTTATAATAAGGTAAAAAGCTACGACAATATTTATGTTGACTTTAAGTACGTTCTTAACAATTCCGAGGCTGGTATAAATCAAGAGACCCGTGGTGACGTTACTTTACAAGGTGATAAATACATTGGTAATTTCTTTGGCACTACGCTATTATTTGATGGTTCCAAGGTATATACCATCATCCCTGAAAATGAAGAAGTGACCATTGAAAATAAGTCCGAAGACGAAAATGCACTTACGCCCGCTAAAATGTTAACGTTTTATAGAGAAGGACACAACTATGAAATGGATATTCTGCAGAACGTGAATGGCAGAAAAATTCAATATGTAAAGCTTACTCCTATTGACACTAATTCTGAAATAAAGACGATTCTATTGGGTATTGATGCAGAAACAAAGCATATTTACAAACTGATAGAAACGGGTAAAAATGGTACTACAACCACCATTACCGTTAATTCTTTCAAAACGGACCAACCTTTATCAAAAACCTTGTTTACTTTTGATGAGGCGAAGTACAAAAACGACGGGTACTACATAGTAAGAAATTAACATTGCCACATTGAGAATTCTAGACCGATATATATTACAACGGTTCCTTTATAATTTTTTGAGTTCGTTTGTAATATTGATGTTTATCTTCATATTTCAGACGATATGGTTGTTCATTGATGATTTTGCCGGAAAAGGTCTGGATATTGGAATTATAGGTAAGTTCTTCTTCTACATGATGCCCAGCTTAACAGAAAAGGTTTTGCCTTTGACCGTTATTTTAGCCTCCATTCTTACATTTGGTACACTTGCCGAAAACTATGAGTTTGCAGCAATGAAAGCTTCAGGTATTTCCCTGCAGCGCTCTATGCTTAGCCTTATAATATTCATGGTGGGTCTGGGAGGGGTTACCTTTTATTTCGCGAACAGCGTGATACCTGCTTCAGAGCAGAAAATCTACAATATGCGTCGTAATATTGCTAAAGTAAAGCCTGCTGCAGCTATTGAAAAAGGCGTTTTTAGTGATTTTGAGGGAATGAGCATTAAAGTTGATGAAAAGTATGGGGAAAAAGACCGCTTTTTGAAAAACGTAATTATCCATCAAAAAACTGCTGCCAACGTCAATAATACGGTAATAAAAGCGAAAACAGGCGAACTTATCAGTAGCGAAGATTCAGAGCTTATTCAATTGGTATTACGTGACGGTCATGATTACCGCGACATGGATAAGACCAAAAGTACTGAAAAACGAAAATATCCTTTCACCAATACCGATTTTGAGATATACCGGATGAACATAGAAATCCCGGAAATGGAGCAAGACCTTGAGGAGGAGAATGTTTCTAACCGTGAGAAAATGAAAAATGTCTCGCGATTGCTTAAAGATATGGATTCTCTTGAGGATGATAACCGCAGGATTGTTCAAGCCTTTTCAAAAAACATTGTTTACCGTATGGGCGGTTTTATTCCTCTTACTCCCAAGGATACTGCAGTTACCAAAAAAATGGAATTGCTACGGAAGAAAGAAGCTTCAAAGAAAAAATCGCCTTCAAAAAGTGCAGTTGATGCGGTCAACACCATTGATTCCGATGAAACTATAGCGCAGAATAAAATTGACTCAGTTACAGTAGCTAAAGAAGCGTTTACAGTTAAAACTCCTCCCACGGATATAATAACTTTGTTTAAAGATTGGCAAAAAGTTCAAGTTATGAACGGCGCCAAGAACTCCGTTTCTAGTATTATGACCTCAATTGATGGCAAAAAGCAAGAATTGAACAAGCGATACGAAATACACAGACGTCATATTTTTTCCTTACATGAAAAGTATGCTTTGGCACTTTCATGTATTATCTTGTTTTTTGTGGGAGCACCATTGGGAGCTATCATACGTAAAGGGGGAATTGGACTGCCAATGGTAGTTGCCATTTTACTTTTTTTAGTTTATTACTTTTTAGGTGTCTTTGCAGAAAACTATAGTTATAAAGGCAATATTCACCCTATAATCGGAGCATGGCTATCTTCAATGGTTATGTTACCTTTAGGTATTTATCTAACAAGACAAGCCACAGCAGACCAGGGAATGATGAATTTTGGGAATGTTATTGACTTTGTCAAACGTCTTTTTTCTAAAAAAGACAAAAATGAAGAAGAATGATTACCAGTATGGAAAAGAAAATTCAATTGAATACTATTGAAGAGGCTATTGATGAAATTAGAAAGGGTAATGTCATTATTGTTGTTGACGACGAAAATCGTGAAAACGAAGGTGATTTTTTAGCTGCCGCAGAATTGGCTACCCCGGAAACCGTAAATTTTATGGCCACGCATGGTAGAGGCCTCATTTGTGCTCCTCTAACTGAAGGCAGATGTAAAGATTTGGGTCTTCATATGATGGTTAATAACAATACGGACCCAATGGAAACGGCTTTTACAGTATCTGTAGATTTACGTGGTGGCGGTGTTACTACTGGTATTTCAGCCTCAGATAGGGCTAAAACGGTACTTGCACTAACTCAAGACGACACTAAGCCTCATGATTTGGCGCGTCCCGGACATATTTTCCCCCTTGTTGCTAGAGAAGGTGGGGTTTTGAGAAGAACAGGTCACACAGAAGCTGCTATTGATTTTGCAAGGCTTGCAGGTCTCAAACCTGCTGGTTACATTGTAGAAATCATGAACGAAGACGGTAGCATGGCACGTCTTCCTCAACTTATTAAAGTTGCTAAAAAATTTGACCTGAAAATAGTTTCTATAGAAGATTTAGTCGCCTATAGAATGGAGCACGATAGCTTAATTGCTAAAAAGGAGGATTTTGATATTGAAACCCGTTTTGGGAAATTCCGTTTACGAGCTTACCAACAGACTACGAACAATCATGTTCATATTGCTTTAACCAAAGGTACTTGGAACAAGACCGACAAGGTCTTGACCCGCATCAACTCTACTTTGGTAAACAACGATATCTTAGGCACGCTCACAAACAATCCTGATGCCAAGCTTGAAGATATGTTCAACGCCATTAACAAAGAGGGCAAAGGTGCTATAGTTTTTATAAATCAGGATGCTCAGTCGCTTAATCTGCTTTCGCGTTTAACCGAGTTAAAAGAACTTCAAAAAGAAGGTATTCAAAAAGCACCTAAGATAGATATGGATGCTCGTGATTTTGGTATTGGAGCCCAAATTCTTCACGATTTGGACATCGCCAAAATGAGAGCCTTATCAAACTCACCACAGACCAAACGTGTGGGTATTGTTGGTTATGGTTTAGAAATTGTTGAATACGTAGGATATTAAGATTTTGTTTGAAAATGGCGTGTTTTATTGACTGATTTAGCGGTTATCTAAATTGCCTTTAAAAAAACTATAAAAACACAAAGAGTCGTTAAAACCGATGAGTGTAGTGACATCGGGCATATGATGTTTTTTTGTTTGATTAATATAAAGTTATAATTTAAAAACCTTCTGGATTTGTATGAATCCAGAAGGTTTTTTTAATAGTTTAAAAGACTATTATGCAAAAGAAAATCATTAAAAATTCTATGGCCTACAATTTTCTTAACCAGATATTTCTAAATTGAGTTTTGTTACCATGATCTTGTAGAGAAATAACGTCATCTCCATGAGCAGAAGGATAATTATGTAAACCAATATAAAAAGTATTACCGTTAATTACGGTATGGTTTTGAACCAAAACACCATTGTGCAGCACCGTAATTTCAGCCTTTGAGTCTAATCTACCGTCTGTCTTGAATCTTGGAGCTCTGTAGATTACATCATACGTATTCCACTCTAATGGGCCTCGCATAGCATTAACCAAAGGTGCATGGTCTTTATAGATACTACCCGCCTGTCCATTACGGTAAGTTCTATTATTATACGAGTCTAAAATCTGAAGTTCATACCTGTTCTGCAAGAACAAGCCACTATTACCTCTTCCTTGGCTTTCTCCCTCAACTTTATCTGGCGCGCTAAACTCAATATGCAGTTGGCAATCACCAAACTTCATTTTTGTGCTAATGCCACCAGAACCAGGCACGACTTCAAAATGGTCATTATCCACAATTTTCCATGGTGCGGGTTTTGTATTGTCTTTTTGACTTACCCATTGATCAAGGCTGCTACCGTCAAACAATATAATGGCATCAGAAGGAGCGTCTCCCAATACTTTTGCCGGTGTAACTACTTTTACTTCTGGTTCCCAGATTTCTGTCATCTGAGGTTCCATGGGCATTGGCGATACTTCAGGAGGAGTGCTAGAGTGTTTTTGAGCTGTTACTTGCAGTGAGAATGCTGCAGCAGCTAAGAAGAGAGAATAATTGTTTAAGTTCATAATGCGGATTGTATTTTGTTTTTGGTTCTATATACATTTATTAAGAACTAAATATAGCTATTAGTTCTTGAAACCTTTTTTGTAGGTTATAAAAAATAACAGGATATTTTTCTATTTATCAACTTACAGTTTGGAAAGTACTTCTGCCATTTTTTTGGATCGCTCGCGGACTTCTTCCTCAGACCAGCCCAATTTCACAAGGCATGAAATGGTACGTCCCACCCATTTGTCGGATGCTGAAAAATCCGATTTTGAATAGTCCGGTAGTTGCTTTTGAACTTCCACAGGTAATCTGCCCAAAGATTTTTTTTCTATTAAATGTTTCCATTCCCTGTAGTAATGCCAGTTGTTATCAAACCAATAAAAACAAGCATCTACACCAGCTTTACCTAATGCTAAATGTGCTTTTTTAGCCGTTTCGGTATCTGGAAGAAAGAAACTTAAAAAGGCATAACTCTCTTCGCCTCCTCTAGGAACTTTTCTAAACGTTATATTTGGTAAATCTTGAATTGCTTCCCTTAAGACCGAATAATTTTTTTTCTGAATGTCCAGAAATTCATCTAATCTCTTAATTTGCGCCAAACCAACTGCTGCGTGTAATTCTGAAATCCTATGATTATATCCTAAAAATGGATGTGTCTCCGCTCCCCTATCCTTACCCACATGGTCATGGCCATGATCGGAATAATGATCTGCATTGGTTTTATAGGTATCATTATTTGTAATTACAGCTCCACCTTCTCCACAGGTAACCGTCTTTACGTAATCAAAAGAAAAACAACCTAAATCGCCATAACTTCCTAATGGCTTTCCTTCAAAAGTACCTCCTATAGCCTGACATGCATCTTCCAACAACAATAAATCATGTTTGACACAAATAGCCTTCAAAGCCTTTAAATCGGCCATTGACCCACACATATGTACGGGCATCACCACTTTTGTTCTTCCTGTAATAGCTTTCTCAACTGCCTCCGGACTTAATGCCAATGTATCATCAACATCAACTAAAATAGGGACAGCGCCAATTGCTAAAATAGATTCAAAACTGGCAACAAATGTAAATGTGGGCATAATAACTTCATCACCTGCACCAATACCAGCACTCGCTAACGCCACTGTTAAAGCTGCAGTACCGCTACTCACTAATTGGGTATGTTTCACTTGCATTTTTTCGGATAACGATTTTTCTAGCTCAAGGGCTTTCCAGTGACCGTTTCTCATACCATCAAAACCATAACGCATTAGTACTCCTGAGTCTAATACATCATTTACTTGTTGACGTTCCTTGTCTCCGAATAATTCAAATCCTGGCATATTTTATTCTAGGTGTTAGGTGTTAGGTGTTAGGTGTTAGGTGTTAGGTGTTAGGTGTTAGGTGTTAGGTGAAGAACGTTAATTAATGTCAATAATGCTTTCTTCTATGTTTTTACGGACTTTTTTTAATTCTGAAAACATATCATCATCAGCACGATAGCCCACGGGAAGAACCAAAACAGAAGTTAACCCTTTTTCTTTTAAACCCAATAATTCATCATAGGCAGAAGGAACAAAGCCTTCCATTGGACATGAGTCTATTTTTTCCAAAGCACATACAGTTAGTAAATTTCCTAATGCTAAATACGCTTGATTTTTGGACCACTGCTCAATCTCGCGAACTTCTTTTCTAGAGAAGTCTGCCATTAGCGCATTTTTGAATGGGTCTAAAATGTCCGAGCTCGTGCCCCTTACCTTTTTCACTTGTTCAAAATACCGGTTAATGTAAGCCTCATTGATATCATTCTGAATACAGATAATCAATACATGGGAAGCCTGGACTACCTGCTTCTGACCGTACGAATGCTCTACTAGTTTGTTCTGCAACTCTTTGTTATGAATAACCGCCAAAATAATAGGCTGCAGACCATATGAAGTGGCAGTAAGGTTGAAGGCTTGTTTTAAACGTTCAATTTTTTCTTGCGGAAGTATTTTTTCCGAATCGAACTTCTTTACGGCATAGCGCCATTCTAAATCTTTAATGGAATCCAAACTCACAATATTTATGTTTCCTTTTGGAAATGATGATTAGCTCTTTTTTAAAATCGGCTTTCAATAACCTCAATCTAATTTTCCGTTTTTAGTTTACCTAACCGTAGTTTTAGTCAACCTGGTGCAAAAATAGGGTATTTATTTATCACCCTAATTTTGCTCCAATTTGTTTTTTTGTTCCACGGCACCGTAGGTTTGGTTCACATAAATATAGATAGTACATAGTATAAAGCACGTGTAGTAATCGTAAAACCAAAAGAATTCCATTTATTTGCAAATACTGCCAATATACGCACTACTAAAAACTAAAATATTCTATGTCTTCAGAAAAACAGCCCAAGGATAAAGCTAGACTGCACGCCCGAAACAAAAATAGGGAGAGATATGATTTAGAGGCTTTAAAAGTTACCAATCCTGAGCTAAAAGGTTTTATTAAACTTAATAAATTTGGAGCAGAATCTATTGATTTCTCTAATCCCAAGGCGGTTAGACTTTTGAACAAAGCATTGTTAAATCATTATTACGGCATAAAATGTTGGGATTTTCCGGAAGAAAATCTATGTCCACCTATACCGGGACGGGCAGACTACATTCATCATATTGCCGAGTTGTTAGGCAGCACTAATTCTGGAAATATCCCTACGGGCAACAAAGTATCCTGCTTTGACGTGGGTGTGGGTGCTAGTTGTATTTACCCAATTATTGGGGTTACGGAATATGGCTGGCACTTTTATGGTTCTGATATTGACCCAAAATCCATTGCATCCGCACAGGAAATTGTTCTTTCTAACCCATCCCTTAGAGGCAAAGTTGAGTGCAGGTTACAAAAGAGTTCCAGAGATATTTTTAAAGGTGTATTATCACCTGAGCAAAAAATCGATATAGTAATTAGTAACCCTCCTTTTCACGCTTCAATTGAAGAAGCACAGAAAGGAACCCGCAGAAAAATAAAAAACCTATCCGGTAAAAAAGTAAGAACACCTGAACTTAATTTTTCCGGTATTAGCAATGAACTTATCTATGATGGCGGAGAATCCAGGTTTATAGAAAATATGATTTGGGAGAGTAGAAAATTTGCCAAAAATTGTTATGTATTTTCAACATTGGTTTCAAAAGAATCCAATCTTAAAAGGATATATAAATTATTGGAAAAAGTTGAAGCCACGCAGATCAAAACAATTCCTATGGGTACAGGTAACAAATCTAGCCGTATTGTAGCTTGGTCTTTTTTCTCAAAAGAAGAACAGATAGAATGGGTTGAAAGCAGATGGTAGTTCCTCTTTTTATCCTATTAAAATAAATTCACTTCAAAGGGCGGGATTTTCAATAAAATCCATAATATTTTAACTATATTTCCGAAAAATTCCAATAAATAGGTGTTTTCCCTGTTTTATAAATGTAATTAAGTTTGAAAGTCCCCTAATTCACAACTAGAACTACTTATATCCACTTCACAAATAACAATCCAAACCTAATTGACTCAAAGTGAACAATTAAGCATTTCCATATAAAAGAACAATATTGATTTCACATTTCTGTTTTAAATACTAACTAACCAATAATAAGCTAATGACATCTTTTTCTGTAAGTGAAATTAACGACATTCTAAAAGGAGAATTAATAGGCAATACCAATCAAATAATCGAAGGGCCGGAAGAATTAAAGAAGGCCAATAACAATCAGATTTCTTTTATTGGAAGTCCTAAATATTCCAAACTTTGGTCAGATTCAAAAGCTTGCGCTGCACTTGTATGTCCAAAAAACAAAATTGAACCAGGCGATAATCGTGCTTTTATCAAAGTAAAAAATGTAGATTTGGCCATGGCCGAAATACTATCTCTTTTTAAACCATCTACGCCTGTTTTTGAGACCGATATTCACCCAACAGCGGTTGTTCATGAAACTGCACAAATTGGTGAAGGTTGCAAGATCGGAGCAAATTGTTATATAGGCAAAGATGTTCAGTTGGGAAAAGGGGTCGTGCTCTATCCTAATGTCTGCGTTTTTGATGAAACTACTATTGGTGAAGCAACCGTTGTCTGGTCTGGAACTATGATCCGTGAACGTTGTGTTATTGGCCACCATTGTATTTTTCACGCCAATGTAAGTATAGGTGCAGATGGTTTTGGGTACCGCCCTAGTGAAGATGGCAGAGGGTTGGTAAAAATACCTCAAATAGGAAATGTAGTTATTGGTAATCATGTTGAGATTGGTGCCAACTCTTGTGTTGATAGAGCTAAATTTAGCTCAACCATACTTGGTGATGGTTGTAAGATCGATAACTTGGTACAAATAGCGCACAACAGCATTTTAGGCCGTTCATGTATTATGGCAGGACATAGTGGCCTTGCAGGTTCGGTTACTCTAGGTGATGGAGTTATGATTGGAGGCAGCGCCTCAATTAAGGACCATACCACCATACATTCCGGAGCTACGGTTTGTGCCGGTTCAGGAGTTATGAATGACGTGGCAGCAGGCAAAACCGTTCTTGGTTATCCTGCACAAGAAGCTAGAGAGATGCTTAAAGAATGGGCGTCTGTTAGACGATTGATTAAAAAGTAAAACTCACTTGATTATAAAAAAAAAGCTTTACGTAACGTAAAGCTTTTTTATGGTTGGAGGCCCTCCTATTGAGCCTCCGGGAAAAAGCAACTATTCCTAAGTTGTTATACCAGAGCATTGGAATATTCTAATTCCTGTAACTTTCTTAGAGCTTCCGATTTGGAATTGACATCTAGCTTTAAATAGATATTCTGCACATGAAAATTAATTGCACTGGCGGTTACGAATAATTTTTCGGCAATAGTCTTATATGTAGCACCTTGGCTCAAATAATCAATTACCTGATTCTCTCTTTCCGAGAAAAACTCATTTGATTTCCGCTGAAACTTTGAAATAATCTGACTTATGATATCATTGCTCATTGTTGCGCCTTCAGACTTGATCGAATCAAGTGCATTGTAAAGGGCGCGTTCAGTCACCGGTTTGGATAGGTAGCCATTTGCGGTATTTTTGAACGCTTTTTTGACCAAGTCAAAATTGTTCTGTGCGCTGAGCATGATAATCTTTACTTGCGGGTCTTTCTTTCTAAAAAGACGAATACCTTCAATGCCGTTTATATCCGGCAAAGAAACTTCCGAAAAAATAATGTCCGGTTCAACTTTATCATAAGCTGCCAAGGCATCCTTTACCGAAGTGTAAATTCCTTTCAAAGAATACTCTGAATAAGAGTTAAAATAAGTCTCATAAGATTCATGCGATGTGAAATCATTATCGATTACGATAATTTTTAAAATGTTTGTATCCATGGTAGTGGGATGTTTTAGTATCCTATTTTAAATCAATAGAACACAAGGTTAATATTGGGGTTTACTATTAATAGATTATCGCTCGGTAAAGCGACGTTTTATTCAAATTTTGGCGTAAGAGGGCTCTTTCTCCGTGATTTAAAAATCAAGAGATTTTATTATCCGTTGTATAAGGTTTGTAGTTAAAGCCTATGGTTATGACAGTTTTCTGCCGGGCCTTAGTTAAAAACTAAAACAGATTTATGCGCTATACGCTGGGTGAATCGTTAGGTTTTATTGCTGTAGGTAAAGCTTTAAAACTTAAAATGATTACTTTAAAATTTTGTCTCTATCAGACGCAGAGATGTTGCACTTTTAAGAAGTGATCAAGTGTGCATTTCTTGTGGTAATGTTGTAGGTAATGTTGCATGGTTTGTGCGATTTGGGGATTAATAAATAAAACTACTTTTGGTATGATATAATCAAACTTAAGCATTATTTCTATCCTGCTCACTGTACAATCGTCCATTTTCGTTAAACTACCGCCAAAGCCCTTACTGTATTGCATTATATCGTCATTATGATACCAATTAACGATGTTCGAAAAACAAAAATTTAGTTAAAAAGAGTGTGAAACTCATTAAAATAGTGGTTAAAAACAAAAAAACAGCGGGGCCTCCCCCGCTATTTATAGCCTAATTTTCTACCAAAAAATCAGGTCCCACTAACCATAAGTTAATATTGTTTAGTCTTCGTATATGTTATTCACTACTGCAGAATGATCATCTACTTGCATAATCCACTTTTCTTCGTTGTACTTTCCGTTTAGGTTAGAAACATAAGCTGTTTCTGCTTCTTCCTTATAATTATAATCGGCTAGGTATACATAATGTAAACCATTCTCTTTATTATAAAACTGTCTAGCATCAAGACCTTGTTCCTTTAAAGTCTGCATAAAGGCATTTAAATACTTTTTATTAGAGTATACATTAGCTATTACATAGTATCCTGATTTTACACCAACTATGTCTGACTGATTTAATATCTTGATAGGAAGTTTCGTGTAATCCTTAATTTCTCTTGCATTTGCATCTTTTTCTACAATTGGCTGAGATGTTGTTTCTGCTACCACTTCAACCGTTTTCTCCTCTACTTTACGAGCATTTGACATTTTAGTTTCATTTACTTTCAAGAAATCTTGAACGTCATTGAATCTATCATTACTGTCTTGGTTGGAAACTACAGTATTCTTTGTTGAATTAGTTTCTGTATTAGCTGCAAGAGCGGTATATTCCGGTGGCACAGGAACCATTTCCTCTTCTTTGTTCTCTGGATTAATATTCTCTTTTATTTCCTTTTTAAGTACGTCTACTAAAGATTTTAATCGTCTTTCAAAAGCGGCATCACGTGCAGCTTCTATTGAATCTTGTCTTATGATCATTTCATCTAAAATCAATCTATTTTCATAAGCCATGCCATTAATATCATCCTCTATCTCCGTAGAAATTTGATTTTTGAAGCTTCTATTTGCTAAGTTAGCATTGTTATTTTCTTGGTTCTTTTTATTCTCTGCTGTTAATCTCAAAATCTGTTCCTCATAATTTCTTACAATGCGATCTACCTTGGCATCTTCGGAGCTATCTGCATAAGCATCCATACTTGAACCATGATTATCAAAAGTATAGGCCAAAGAGATTTCATGATTCCACCCTAAATCAGCATCATCCGTCATTAAATCTTTTTCTAATAAATATCCTAAAGACATACGTTTACTTAAGTTGAAGCCTAGACCTAAAGAAAGTCCGTAATCATCATCAAAGTTAGTTTGAAGCCATCCGTAGTTAGGTAGGTCCAATAAAAGCGACCCCACATAACCCAAACCACCTTCTTTGTTTTTACCAACTTGTACCATAGGCATTAAACGTGCATTGGCAAAAAGACCTCTATTAGCCAAAAACTGATGTGTATACTGTACCGAAGCTTTTACACTCTTTGTACTTAGGTTCGTTAAAAATTCATTGGTTGTTTGGTTATATTTAAAAAGTTCAGTGGCATAAAGACCAAAATCAAATCCTCCTAAAGACAATGTTACAGCTGGCTGAACGGCTATTTTACTCTCTTTTTTAGCTTCTGAAATTTTAGTGTCCGTAGCCGCCACAACTACTCTATTTTGGTCTAAACCTTCTGTATAGTAAGTTACGTTCGTACCAAAAGTTAATTTACTTTCATCTCCTAATTTTACTGCAGTTGCGTAGTTAGCGTTAAAACCAAATTCCTGAACTACTCCAGACCATTGACTGTAAACACTAATTCCCAAAGCTGCATTTTCATTAAGCTTATTGCTGAAGCCCAAAAAGTAATTTTGGTTATTGTCTTCAAACGTAGCGTATTGATTTCTGTGAAGAATGTTAATATAAGATTTGTTCTCTCTCACTAATGAGAACGTTGGGTTAATCAAAAATCTGTTGAAGAACAACTGATTGTGGTACGTGCTCTTCGTGTTAATTTCCGTCACTGCTTCTTGCCCGTAGTTAGACTGTGTACCAAAAATGGTGCATAATAATAAGAGCAGGAAAAATGTGTTGATATTCTTTTTTATGTGGCTCATGGTAGTGATATTATGGGATTATTGAAAACTATTGGTAACAAAGTGTGCTCTAATTATATTGAAACATGGAACTCTTGTGGTAGATGCCCATGATTTCCTAGAACATTTTATTACCTAAAAATTGGGTTATAAACCGGCGACGGTAATCGCCGGCTCTATTTATCCCCCATTTTAATTAATCTTCCTCAAATGAATTGGAAGTATATCTTGCTTTTGAATCTATGTTAAAGGCTTCAAGCGCTCTATATTGGCCTTCATCCTCAGGTTTCCTTTTGTTGGCATAGGTAAAAGCTACTTTTTCCACAGCCTTTTTATCGTTCCCGCGGTTAGACATTACATAGCCTTTTCCGTTGTCCGAAGTAAACGAAATGGCAAAATCATCTTCACCACTATTTATTGGACTTCCAAGGTTAACAGCAAGGTCTACATGTTTCTGACCCACTTGTGTCATATACACATCCAAACCGCCTTGGCCCTCTCTACCTGCTGAGGCAAAGAACAATGTATTGGTACCAACTACATTAGGATAAAGATCATCCTTCTTGGTATTTACCTTTTGACCAAGGTTTTTGGCAATACCCATGCTACCGTCTTTACGAATAGCGGATACATAAATATCATACTCACCAAAAGTTCCTGGCATATTAGATGCAAAAAACAAACGCTTTCCATCAGAAGATATAGAAGGGTGCATTGCAGACGCATGTTTTGGTGCAACGGCTACTTCCTTAAGATTTGTCCATTCTCCTCTAACTTTCTCTGCTTTGTAAATTTTATGAACATCTTCACTCTTGGAGAAAACACCATATAAAGGTTTAATCTTTACTTTTTTACTAAAGTAGGCTGTCTGCCCGTCCGGTGTAACGGCTACTGGCATTTTATAACCATTATGGTCTTCATTTTCCTCTCCTAAGAAAGTTCTTAGCTCATTTTCAACAATAGTTTGATCGTCTACTATAAACTGACCGTCTTTACGCTGAAAATCCAGCTCTCTATACCTTTCTGTTAAAGGTTGATCCAAAATAGTATTGGAGTTTTGTTTTTTGACTTTGTAATCAGACTCGATTTGAGCGACCCAATCATTACTATCGGAACTGGTAGCTGCTCCCATATTTTGATATTTGGTCATAGCGAAATCATAACGCTTCTGATAATTCTTACTTAAGGTGCCAGAACCATTTGTCTCTTTTAATTTATCATACCAAAAAAGAGCTGTATCATAATTTTTGTTTAAGAAGTTGGCATTGCCCAGGTCTTCAAAGATGGCTTTATCTTGATACCCTTGTTTTTTCAGGTATTGATAATTTTCCATCCTTTTGTTGTTGGCCTGATGAATCTCGGTAGCATTACTGCCACTTGAATACTGAGCAGTCATTGAACTGCAGCAGCACGAAAAGACGCAGGCAAAAAGCACATTGTAGGTTAGCGCATTTTTCATAATAAATTCGATTAGGGGTTAATATCTTCGACAAAGTTCCATAAAACTATTACATCTACACTTAGCAATAATTCATAGGTTTTCACTTAAATCAGGTTTTTTTATGTTAAAATCATCGATAAACTGCATATTTCTAAGTTTAAAACCCAAAAAATCCGATTAAGCAGCATTTTTCTTACTAGTAATTATTACTAGATTCATTTTGCTAATCTTAACCATTGATCAGGAACTACTATATTTCGTTTATTCAAAATATGGAGTGCTATTTTTTACTTTTTATTAGAGATTGGATGTAACATTCAGCAATTACGTATTATAATCGTACAGAGTTGTCTGTTTTATATAAACCCTTTATATTTATCCTATGGCGATTAAAGAAAGTGTTAAGGATAGAATTGTAACAGCGGCTTCTGAATTATTCTATTTTGATGGATACAACCAAACGGGTATCAATAAAATTATTGAAAAAGCAGAGGTTTCAAAAGATAGTATGTACAGACATTTTAGGTCCAAAGAAGCAATTGCAGTAGCCTATCTAGAAAAAAGACACCAAATGATTTCTTATGACCTGCAGGAGTTTATTGTATCCTATACTCCTGGTAAAGAGAAGGTAATTGGCATATTTGATTATCTCATTCATTGGTTAGGAAATGTTGACTATAGAGGCTGCGGCTTTCAAAATATTATAACGGATATACCAAAGGATCAACAGTCCATTAAAGACACCGTTCGTATGCATAAGAATGAGATACACATATTTATCCAAAGCGAACTCAAAAAGGATGCGTCCGAACAAATGGATATTGAAGAGATCAGTAATGAAATTATGGTAGTTATAGAAGGAGCTATTATGCTCTCCCAAATTCAAAAAACCAGTTGGCCTCTTATTTCTGCGAAGAAAACGTGTTTAAGACTATTAAAAGAATAAATAAATTTACCCTAAACGAACAGACTTGTCTGTATTAGCATTACACTATGGAACGAAAACTACACCTTCCCCCGTTCACATTAGAAACGGCTCAACAAAAAATTAAACTTGTAGAAACTGCCTGGAACAATAAAAATCCTTATGAAGCCTTAGTATTTTTTACGGAAGATAGTGAATGGCATAGCGGACCTATATTTCTAAATGGCCATAAAGAGATTAAAAACTTTTTAATAGCTAAATGGAAAAAAGAACATAAATATAAAATAATTATGCAGTATTGGGCACATACAGATAAAAGTATAGCCATACAGTTTATATCTGAATACTGTGGAGAAAATCTAATGTGGTACCGGGCATGCGGCAATGAAACCTGGGAGTTCGATGATAACGGACTTATTAAAAACAGGTTTATAAGAATGAATGACTTTCCCATAGAGGAGGAAGAAAGACAGATAACCTCAAAGTTGGTTTTAGTCTCTTCATTCTAAAATGATTTTTTTAATAGAATATATAAGACTTAAGAAAATATATTACGGTTTACTTGCCTTTAGATATACCGGTCTGTACTAATATGTGAAAATCCATACGATACAACAAAGACTCTCTATCCTTTCGTTTGCCCTGTAACAGCGAGACAAAAAAATAATTGGCGGAAGACACTTGGAATGATGGAAGAACCTTTAAAGATGGCTATGGCTTACACTAAAAATAATGATAACTAAAGAGGTCTACTTTTAATGGCCGTAACACAATTCATATTTTTCTTAAGGAAAAACTGGAAACTGAAATAGACTTTAGATCGCATACAGAAAGCCACATTACCGTGCGTTTTATGTAATCATACAGAATAGATATCGGGCAACCATCCCATGCCTAAAAAAATGAAAATTGTGAATTTTATGAAATGGGCTTATGGCACAATATGATGCCAGTATCAATTTTTTCACGCTCAAGGAAGCGAGATAAATGTCTATTTTAAAATCCACCTTCCAATAAAGTCTACCTCATAGGCGATAAAATAACTTTTTCCGTCTCTATTTTTAGGAAACTATTACGTTATAGACATCTTATGTAAAACTTAAAACTCTAAGCTAATTTCTTAACATCACTTTAACGCGCTTAATGTTGGCTTTAGGGTTTTATTTCGACGAATGGGATGTGGAGAAACAACTGATTTTAGTTCATTTTCACAAAACCTAAAAACAAATTTTATACATAGCACACTATGAAAAAAATAGCAATAAACGGAATGGGACGTATTGGCCGTACCACGTTAAAAGTAATGCTTGAAACCCCGGAACTAGAAGTTGTTGCCGTAAACGATATAGCATCCATAGAAAATATAGCTTATTTACTGGAGTACGACAGTGTACACGGTAAATTTGAAAAATCCGTAGAATTTGAGGATGGAAAACTTGTTGTTGACGGTAAGGCTATTCGCTTCTACAATGAAAGAAGTCCAGAAGACCTTCCTTGGAAAGAATTGGATATTGATGTAGTTGTTGAGAGTACTGGTATTTTCACTAATTACAATGATGCGGACAGGCACATTAAAGCAGGTGCTAAAACGGTTGTTTTATCAGGTCCTTCTAAAAGTCCTGAAATTCCAACGGTAGTTCACGGTGTAAATTCTGAAGACGGTAAAACAAGTATTTTCTCTTGCGCCAGTTGTACAACAAATAATATTAGCCCAATTATAGAAATAATCGGTAGACGTATTGGTATTAACAAAGCTATAATGACTACCATTCACGCAGACACCAGCTCAAATGCCATGGTGGATTCGCCTAACAAAGGTAATTTTAGAATGGGCCGTTCTGGTATAAATAATCTTATACCAACAACTACAGGCGCTGCAGTGGCTACTACCAAAGCATTACCTGAATATGGCGGAAAATTTGATGGTATGGCAGTTCGTGTACCTGTTGCCGTAGGTTCTATTTCTGACATAACAATTGTAACCGACAAAACGGTTACTGCAGAAGAGGTTAACAAAATATTGGAAGAAGAAGCACAAACAGATCGTTACAAGAAAGTACTTCAAACTACTTATGCCCCTTTGGTTTCTAGTGATATCATTAAAAGTCCTTACGGGTCTATTGCTGATTTATCCTTAACAAAAGTGGTAGACGGAGATTTGTTAAAAGTACTGGCATGGTATGATAATGAATGGGGATTTACCAATCAAATGGTACGACAGATATTAAGTTTGTAAATGACGATTGTTGTAATTACGGCGGTATGACCGCCTTATGGTTGATAACTAAAAAACAGGTTAAACTTCTATAGTTTGACCTGTTTTTACTTTTTGCCCCTTTTTCTTTTTTGTAAATTAAAGCGATTTTTAAATTATATAGTTTGAAGAAAATACTTTGCATAGTAGCACTTTTAATACTTGTTAGTTGGCCTATGAGCGCACAATCTGTGCAAAAGGAGCATTGGGGAACAGTAAAGGATAAAGACATCTCGCTCTATACCATTACTAACGCTAATGGTATGAAAATGAAGATCATGAATTTAGGCTGCATTATTACTAGCCTTTTCGTACCGGACAAAAACGGAGAATTAGAAGATGTAGTTTTGGGCTTCGATAATTTAGAAGACTACTTAAATGGCCACCCTAGTCTTGGGACTACCGTTGGGCGCTACGCTAACCGAATTAAAAATGCCCAATTTGTCATGAACGATTCGGTTTACAAACTTGCTGCCAACGAAGAAGGTACTGCAATTCATGGTGGAAACGAGTTTAGAGATGCCGTTTGGGATGCCGAAATCGTATCAGATGAAAATGGAAAAGGACTGCGATTTCATTATCTATCTCCTGATGGTTCTTTTGGTTATCCTGGAAATCTTGATGTTTATGTAACGTATCTACTAAATGACGATAACGCCATTTATGCAACTTTTGAAGCCGAGACCGATAAGGATACTCATGTAAGCATGACCAACCACAGTTATTTTAACCTAAACGGAGCCAAAGAATTAATTTATGATCATAAATTAATCGTTGATGCCGATACATATACGGAATTCGGTGAAGACATTACCCCGACCGGAAAGTTACCGGCACTAAAGGGGACTTCTTGGGACCTTTCTAACATGACCCGATTAGGCGATAAGATTCCCGAAATTCCTCTTAACGGCTACCATCATTGCTATGTTTTGAATAAAGAGGATGGGGAAATGAAAAAGGCAGCAGAGGTGATAGAACCTAATTCGGGTAGAAAATTAGAGGTATTTACCACCCAACCCGGAATAACCGTATATGCCAGTAATGGTCTGGAAAATATTACGGGAAAATATGGTATAGCCTATACGCCCCATATGGCCCTATGTCTGGAAACCCAGGATCTCCCGGATGCCGTAAACCATCTTAATTTTCCATCTACTTTATTAAAGCCCGGCGAAAAATATTTTGAAACGGTAATTTATGATTTTGGTATTGTAGAGTAAATTAGAAAATAAAACGTATTAATAACTTTCTCACAAACTACAATTTAAGAGTCGTTTTTACCTGTTATAGACTGTCGCCAATGCACATAACCGTATCGCCTCTATTAATGGGAGGTGTTGCTATTTTATAAAGGATAATACCCGAATTAGGTGCCTTATATTTAGTAATAGTCTTTCCAAATTCGTCTGTAGTATGCCCTACAATATCTCCTTTTTTTACGAAATCGCCCGCTTTAAGAGGACTATAAAAGATGCCCTTTTCATTTGACTTGATGTAGGTTTGGTGATTCAATTTAATTAAATTTGGTTTGGGAGTAGTTTTTGGCCCGTCGTACATGTTCATTTGAGCAAGCATATTATAAACTCCGGTCTTAATCAATTGAACCGATTCTTCTTGAACATTCCCTAGTTTACCAGCTTCGAAGCTCAACGCGGTTTTGCCGTCTTGTACGGCTTGCTTAAACACATATTTGGCAGGATCTTCATCTTTTAATGTATAGGGATAAGAAACCACGTATTCAAAACCACTGTTTTCAGAAAGTTCTTTTGCTTTTTTGGTTTGTTCCGGTTTCTGTTCATTATTGTAATAACAAATAAATGGAATTAGGTCTTCACATGCATCTCCACCATGGATATCCAAAAAAATATCGCTTACAGGAATAATTTTCTCCGTAATACTATATGCCATTCTTTGAGTTATAGAACCCGAAGCATCTCCTGGAAAAGCTCCGTTTAAATTTGTTTCATCCTGCGGATTCATAAAGGGCGTTCGCGTATAGAAAGAAGCCCTATTGGCTATGGGAATAAAAATAAGTGTGCCAGCCAGTTTATCCACATCAATTTCTTGCATTAACTCTTGTGTGGCTACAATGGGTGGATACTCAAACCCATGAACGCCCGCAACTATGGTAAAAACGGGACCATCTGTTTTTCCTTTTACAATTGAAACGGGCAAGTACCCTTCGTTGCCCAAATCATCAGTAACATCTATGCGAACGTTTGTGGTCGTTGCCCTCGTTTTGTCTTCAAACGCTTTCTGAAAGTCATCCTGAGACAAGCCTTTGGTTATTATAAAAAATAATAGCCCAATTAATAGAATTCTTGATGTTTTATGTAATGCCATACGCTCATTTTTTCATGAATATTTATACTCATAATTTCAAATTTATCAAGCGATAAATGTAATGGTTTTGAACCAAAAATGCCGGTAAAACAAAGGGGCAATAGCAAGATTCTAAAAAAAACACTCACTCTAAAGTGATAAGGGTTGGAAAAGAATTTTAATCCAAGAAACTATAAATAACCGTTATCAAGTTTATATAAAAGCCTTTTTACTTTTAATCAATCTCATAACCTTTTGAGCCTTACTAAAGTCTACATTGTCCAACCAAATTTGTAGTTTTTGATTATCTGTTTCTATCTTCAAGTTTGCTCTATTCTTGTATGTACCAGTAGCATGACCTCCAACAAATAGACCTACAATGAAAGTCATAACGGAGATAAACCAATCCGTACGCTCCTCATTTAGCTCTAATTTTTTTATATGCCGGAATACATATGTTCCATTGTTTCTGGGTTTTGCCGCATCAATAACTTCAAAATTTTCTGAATTCAAAATTATTTTGAGTTCTGGCTTATTCCTCAATTCAACAGTTTCTTTCATTTAATGTATTGGTGTTCATATACAAAAGCAGTTCTATAAATCATATTGATTACTACTCCTACATGAATATATAGAAAAAGAGTCTATTATAAAAAATAGCATAGTTCTTTTTACCGCATCAATTAAGAATCAAAAGTGCTTTTTGTGGAATAAGAATTTTATCTATGGTATGAATAACTCCATTTGATGCCTCAATGTCAAACTCCACAAAATTGGCCTTAAACTCAGAAGCATCCTGTAGCGCAAGTCCGCCAGAACCTTCAACTACATCTACTGCATCATCTTCAATTAAAGTGGGAAGCGAGCCTACTTTTAACTCGCTACGCGGAATAACCTGTGCCACGGCATGGCCTAAAATTATCTCTCTTAACGCCTGCTGTTCCAATATGTTAGAAAAATCCGAAAACGAATTATAATCGTCACCAAGTGTATTGAACAATTCCTCAATGGCTTCGTTCGTTGGAGCAAAAACAGTTAAGTCACCATCATTGAATCTACTTTGCAAATCTGCTTCTTCAATGGCCTCAGCGAACATAGAAAGATCTTCGTTCCCATTTATCAACTCCATTAGTGAAGGTGGGGATTCTGGAAATAAATCGGCAAGAACGGCCTCTGGAATCAAAACTTTATCAATGATATGGATAACTCCATTGGCAACTTGAATATCCGCTTCAGTAATCTTTGCGTCGATCTCTGTGGTATCAATAATATAAACATCACCATCTACCGTAATTTTTATCTCTTCGGATTGTAACGTTTCCAAAATGGTTCCGTTGGACAGTTCAGTTGAGAAATTGGCTCCACCAATAACAGCATGGTATTTTAATACTTGGGCAAGAATCTCTTTCTCTAGTTCCTCATCAAAATCCAGAACAGCCGCGTACTCTTTTAAAGATTCTAAAAAATCGGCAAAAGCATCATTACTTGGTACAAAAAATGTAACCGTTCCACTTTCGTCGGAAAGAGCATCCGTAAGGGTATTGTCAATAGCATTCAAGGCATCTGAAGACATGGACAAACTCTCTTCAGAATCAATAAACTCTACGGCATTCAATAAGGATTCTTCCTCTGAGGTTTCCTCCTCCTCTTCTGCAGTCTCTTCTTCGGTAATTTCTTCTTCCTCTTCCGTTTGTTCTTGGGCCACCTCTTCTTGATCCACATCATCAATAGGGTCACTGTCATTTGAACACCCTATGGCCATTGCCAAAATCAAAATTAAAGAGGCTATATTTTTTAGAAATTTTACAGTAATCATCATTTTCATAGCGGTTATTTATCTGGGCTACAAAGTAGTTCTTTAATAAAAATACAAACCCTGCTTTTCTTTAATTCTAGGTTAGCTAAACTTTAAATTTATTAGGAAAATATACATTCTATTAAGGTGTAACTTCGGCTATTTGAGGTATTTCCTCTTTATCAACATTTGTATCTGTCATGGTTTTCAAAAACGAAATAATAGCTTTTTGCTCTTCTGGGGTCAGCTCCAGTTCATCAAAAGGCAAGGTCTGATGCTCTAGTTCAAAGCCCATGCCTCCGCCACCTCCTTTATTGTAAAAATCCATAACTTCTTCCAACGTATCGTAAACTCCGTTGTGCATATAAGGTCCAGTGAATTCGGAATTTCTAACTGTGGGTGTTTTGAACATACCCAAATGTTCCGCCTTATTATAGCGCCAATAAAAACCTAAATCGTCATCCAATTGCTTATTTTCTGAGGTTTCGGGAACGCCAATCACTTCTTTCTCTGTTTCGGCATAAAATGGTGGTACAGTTCCGTTCGTTAATGGCATAAAGTGACAGGTTGCACAAAGCGCTTTACCCATAAACAGGTTCATACCCAATTTTTCCTCTTCTGTAAACGTATCTTCCTCTGCCCTCATATTCCTGTCGAATTTGGAATCAAACCCGTTTAAAGTGGAGATATAAGAAGATATGGCTTTAATAATATCTGTATTTCTATTGGAGATTCTCCCAAAAGCATCTTTGAACAAAACGTGGTAGGTAGTATCCTTTAAAATATCGGTAGAAAATTCATGAACGCCCGTATTGAATTCTTGTTCATTATTGAAAACCATAGAAATCTGATCTAAAATATTCTCTGCACGACCGTCCCAAAAAAAGCTTTTTTGAAAAGCGGAATTAATCAAAGTTGGCGTATTTCGCTGCAACGGACTCCCATTATTTCCGTTGTTTACGGCAATACCGTCAGTATATGCTTTTTCGGGTATGTGACACGTAACACATGCCATGCTTTTTGTTTGCGACAAGTTAGGGTCAAAGAATAATTTTTCGCCAAGTGCAATCTGTTTTTCTGATGGATTTCTATTAATTGGAGGGGTAAAGTATTCCAGGTTAAAAGCATCTTTTTCAAAGAAAGTAGGCGCATCAAAATTGAAAGGTTTGTTATTTATCCCCTCCCAAAGACCACTTTCTTTTCTTATACTCACCCAATTACGCGTAATAGGATTCATATAATCCCGTATAAAGGTGTAGCGGTCAAAAGTGTTGAAATCTGTGTTTTTTCCAAGAAAATCGACCGATTTTGCTATGTTTTCATGAAAATTAGTATCTAAATCACTGTTTTTATCTTGTATTAAATCACGCAATGTATGGTCATAAACCTCTTCCAGCCCTCGCAACGAGACTATACTTTCCGAAAGTCCCAAACCGCTTACCGGTGTATCAAAACCTGAAATACCTAAACTAATGATTCGTAAAAGTTGTTGATGAGTGGCTATAAAAAAACGCTCGGCACTTAAATCCCGTTCTGTAACATTTTTCAATAAATTGACCATTAAACCTTTGGTCAGAACCGTTTCTTTTTTAAAAACGGCAGGTGACTCACCGCCTTCATAAATAGACTCTTCTATTTTCTGTAATCCAATAGGGTTCAATATACGTTCTGTATCTTCTGCAAAAACGGGTAAAGCGGGCCCATTGGCACGGTGCCCAACTTCCGGGTTTAGATATGATGCATAGGGTTCTGCTTTTTTAAAGGCAACGCGGAGCTCTTTGAAGATTTTTTTAGCCTCGTCGCTTTCTGCATCCATTTTACTCAAGGTATCGATCAAATCTACCGCCTTGGTCATATTTTTTATATAGAACTCTTGTGCATAGCTCCAGTCGGTAGTTTCGACATGGTCCACTTGTGCTAGTTCTTCATTTTTATTTTTACAGGAAAGAATACAAAATATCGATAAAAAAAAGAGGAGAAATTTATTCATAACAGAAGTAAGTTGAAACAAAAATTATAAAATAGGGAAAGACCCCCATCAACAGATAGAGGTCTTTCACCATAAAATAGTAAGGTCTTATCTAGGCAAACCTTTTAAGATAATGATTTGACCACCTTGGTTATCTTCTCTAGCACCTGCTGCAATTGCGTCAGGATTTTCAGACTCCATATCGTGACCATCTTTACTTTTGTAATCATCATTCTGCCAGTAGTGTGGCTGAAGGTTCAATAAGAACGTGTCATCTTCACCAACTTTATCGGATATATCTACCAATGCACCAAACTCACCACTGAAACCAGTGCTTCCTGATGGATCAAGATCGTTTCTGATCAATAATTCCAAAACTGTTTTTGCATTGTTCCCGTTTAAATCCGTTTGATAAATAGCAGCTGCGTGGTTTCTATCGAAAGAGTTAGGATCTTCTTGAAGATATACAAAGTTCTCTGTAACCGTAATGTTATCAGGACTCTGAAGCTCAGGAAGGTTACCGTCCATGTTATTAGTATCTGTATTACCACTAATAATCTGAGTGATTTTTCCAGTCAATGGAGATTCTTCATCCAGCTCCAATTTGTAAGCTGTACCCCAATCGTTATAAGTACCTCTTCCCGGACCTCTACCTGTTACGGCAACGAAAATATTTCTTGCATTGTCAACAGAACCTTTTTGGTAATCAACATCTTCAACACGCATAAAAGCAGAAGCACCTGCAGCAACACAAGCATCTTCCATTTCATTTTTAGTCATAGCAGCACCGTTTTCGATTTCAACGAATTCGAAAGCGTAAGTTTCTTGAAAAGCCAATTGACCTTCGTTATAGATAACACCTTCTTCAACAGCCATTGGCGCGATTGGGTTACCGTCAGCATCCGTAGAACCAGAAGCAACTTCTTTCAATTTAAGAACGTAGATTTTACCGTTGTTTAAATCGGCATCTCCATTTTCAGAATAATAAAGAGTAATCTGACCTTCAGAACCGCTAGAGTCATCATCACCTCCAATAATAACCGTTTTACCTTTATACGTATCTCTTGGTAAAGGGACAGCGTTTTCCCATGAAAACTCACCTAAAGCATCTAAACCAAAATCTGCAGTTGGCGTAGGTACGGCAACATGAGGGTCTATACCTTTAACATCATAGTGAAAGCTTTCTGAAGCAGAAAGAAAAATATCTTTTGCACCACCGTGAATGTCAGCTTCCCACATAGTACCAGAACACTGACGAGCGAAATCTGCAACCCCTGAGTTCAATAACCACTCACCGCCTGTTGGGTTTAAGTTTTCATCTAAATGGATACGGCTAACCGCATAATCATCTTCAGCATTTACAATATACATGTAACCGTTACCTTCTTTTAAGAAACCGGCTCCATCTTGAGCACCTACCAATTGAAAACCGTCCTCTAAAATATCAGTAGAACTGATTAAAGAATAAGGTTTTACAAAGTTAAAGTTTGAATTCATTACTACTAAAGGCTCAAGATTCGATTTGTTCTCGAACATTGTTCCTTGATCTTCTTTTGGACCACCATGCCCAACATGTTCTTCTAATTTTTCACAGGAAGTAGTAGCTACCAAACCTGCTAGTAATAACAATTTAGATACTGTTTTCATTTTGTTCTTTGGTTATTAGTTATACTAATTTTGAACAAAAATATCTTAGCAATTCCCTTATATCGTTAACTGATTATGGTGATACCTTAAACTAAAGTTCAATTTTATGTTAAATCGTTAGCTTAACGTTACCATTTGTTTTCATTCTAAATAGCAAAACACTTTGGTATGAAAAATCTGTCAATTTTGAATTATCCTGATATTGAAAAATAAAAAGAGATGGTTTTAGAACCATCCCTTTCAAGTTTTTTGAAATTCTAACTATGCCCTTACAATTCCCATATCGCCTAAATCTAAAGGAATGGTCTTTCCTGATTCTTTAATCGATTTATAAATAGCTTCTACAATAATCATATCTCGCTTGCCCATCTCACCCGGTGCATAATTGGTGGTACCCATCATTATATGTTTGGCAAAATCATCCATCTGCAGCTTTTGTTGGCTTTGATGCGGGAATTTTATTTCTTTTCCTTCGGATGTGCGTCCGCTCAATGGTCCGTAACTGTGACATGGGTTCAGTTCTGCCCATCCTTTTTCAAAAGAAACAAACAATCGGTTCGCATTGGCATTATGCGAAGTGAACAGATTACCTACTACTCCATTTGGGAACTCCATCTGTGCAGTTATGGTCTCATCCGTATCTTTAAAGTAATCAGGTCTGGAGCTAAATTCCTGTGCCGCAACGGAAATAGGGTTTTGCCCTGTACCATATATGTTACTTTGTATAGAATAGACACCCATATTCATTAATGCACCCCCTCCTGAAAGCGCGTGGTTAAGCCTCCATTGGTCTGGGTTGCCTCCGGAAATATAACCGGCATCAGAAGATACGTAACGTACACCACCAAAAGGCTTCTCTTTTACCATGCGCTTAATCTCATTGGTATAAGGGTCCGACTGCATACGATAGCCTACACTTAATTTTACTCCGGCCTCGTTACAGGCATTAATAATAGCATCACATTCTTTAACGCTTACCGCCATAGGTTTTTCACAGATTACATGCTTACCTGCCTTTGCCGCCCGGATACAAAACTCGGCATGCATGCTGTTAGGAAGTACTACGTAAACAATATCAATATCTTTATTCTTGGCAATAGAATCAAAATTCTCGTAGTTGTAAACGTTCTTCTTGGGAATGTTGTACTTCTCCATCCATACCTTTTCTTTTGCAGGAGTTCCCGTAACTATACCCGCCAAATAACAATGCTCTGTATCTTGTAATCCCGGGGCTAATTGTCCGCCACTGTAACCTCCCAATCCAACTAGGGCTATACCTAGTTTCTTCTTATCTTTTCTTAAAGAAAATCCGTATCCGGAGCCAACGCCACTGAATAGGGTGGCCCCTGCTATCCCTTGAGATAATTTTATGTTGAAATTTCTTCTTGATATATTTTTCATTTTATGTTTCTTTTAGAATTTCCCCTCCTAAAATACAGATAATATTAGTTCCTGAAGTGCACCAACTAAAATTCTGAACAGTACCTAGATTCTTACTAACACTTGTAACATTTTCCAAAAATCCACTACTCATAAATAAACATATCATATGGCAGGAGAAGGATTCATGGCGCATGCAATTACTAGTTTAAGAACAAACAGGGCACTTTTAAAGAAGCGCAACTACAAAGACCTAAAGGAGCTTTGCCAAAATGGTACGGGTAAAACCGAGGTTGAGTTTAAAAAACTAAACGCACGAGAATGGGCCATACTCAAGCAAAAAATCAGAATTCAGCATAAAAAAAATAGGCAAACTGAAACAATGATTTATGTCTTATCATTAGCTTTGACCTTCATAATTATATTCTATATCTATTGGGTATTTTTTACATAGCACTTACTCAATTAATTTTTATCTTTCCGGTTGAAAGGCTACCTTTATAAGCCGCATAATTTTAAAATTAATGTCTACCAATCCTGCTTCATTTTTTAAGACCTTATCTATAATTCATCTTGCGCTAGTAGTTGGAATTGTTGCTTTTGGAACATTTAAATACATGAACAATGGTAGTTTTAAGGCTAACGCAGACCCTAATGATGTTTTTATCTATGTCATACCGGTAGTGGCCGCTTTTGGCTATTTCATGAGCCAGTTTATGTTCAAAAAACAATTACAAGCCATACATAGAACGGATAGTTTAACCTTAAAACTTCAGAAATATCAGGCTTCTTCTATTATTAAATATATTTTTATAGAAGGCCCCGCTTTTTTAGCTTTAATCGCTTATGGTTTCAATGGCAATGCTCTATTCTTGGTAATTGCCATTTTCTTGGTGGTTTATCTCTACAGCCAAAAGCCGACAAAACTAAAATTTATGAATGAAGTACCACTGACCATAGAAGATAAAACAGAATTTAAGAACACCAATACATAATCTACTAATTACAATGAAACTCAAACCAACATTACTTGCTGTATTAATGGGACTAGGAATAATCAACGGAATAAAAGGACAAGATTGGCCAAATTTAAATCAATTTCAAGCGGAAAACGATAGGCTGGCGAAACCTGCTCCAGATGAAAACCGAGTCGTATTTATGGGAAATTCCATTACTATAGGATGGATTAATTCACGCCCGGAGTTCTTTGCTAATAAATCTTATGTAAACCGCGGTATTAGTGGGCAAACTACACCGCAGATGTTAGTGAGATTCAGACAAGACGTGGTCAACTTAGAACCAAAGGTGATGATTCTTTTAGCAGGTACGAATGATATTGCTGGAAATACGGGCCCGTCCACTTTAGAAATGATTATGGCTAATATTAAATCTATGGCGGATATAGCTGCTGCAAATGACATTAAGGTAATTTTGTCTTCTACCCTGCCCGCTTTCGCTTATCCGTGGAAACCTGGAGTGGAGCCTGCCCAAAAAATTGTAGACCTCAATAAAATGATCAAAGCTTATGCAGAAGAAAAAGGTCATATTTATCTTGACTATTTTTCGGCTATGGCAGATGAGCGGAACGGATTGCCAAAGAAATTTGCAAAAGATGGCGTTCACCCTACAGTAGAAGGTTACAAAATAATGGAACCCCTTGTGGAAAAAGCCATCACCGAGGCTTTAAAAAAATAATATAATACGAGTCTTTAGTGTAAACAACGATTTCTGTTTTTTATGCATATCTTAGATAGTGATTCTAGTTTATATATCACCCATAATCCTGCGAATGCAAGAAACAGTTCAATATTCCGGAATAGAAAATACTAAAAACCAAATTGAAACCTATGATTCCATAATCATCGGTTCTGGGGCTGGTGGTTTGGCTACCGCTATTTGTTTGGCAAGAGCCGGAAAAAAAGTGGTAGTACTAGAGCAACATGACGTTCCCGGTGGCTGGTGCCATAGTTTTTACATTAACGGACACCGTTTTACGCCTGGTGTGCACTACGTAGGCCTTATGGCCGAAGGTGAAGCTACCAATGATTTATACCGAGGTCTGGGCATTGCTAACGACCTCGTATTTTTTAGGATGAATCCCGATGCCTACGAACATGTCCGAATTGGTGAAGAACGGTTTGATTTTCCCGCTAATTTCGATTTACTTATCGAACGACTTTCTGCTCGCTTTCCAAAGGATAAAAAACAGATTCACAAATACCTGAATTTAATACGGAAAGTAAGTGAGGAATTATATTCTCTTCCCTATTTTAAAGGATTTTGGCAGAAATTGACCATCCCCTTTAAAACCAAGCATTTTGGTAAATACGGTATGTTCAGTGTTAGAAAAGTAATTGGTTGGCACATAAAAAATCCTCTTTTAAAAAACATTCTCAATATACAATGCGGTGATCATGGGGTACAACCTAAAAAAGTTCCTTTTGTTCTACACAGTGCATTAATGTACCATTATTTTCAAGGAGGATATTATCCTATGGGCGGCGGTGGCGCACTTATTAAAGCCATGACCAATACCCTTAAAAAACACGGTGGGGAATTGCGTACAAGCACCGCAGTGAAAAAAATAATCTTAGAAGGTGAACAGCAAAAAAAGGCAGTTGGGGTTATTTTAGAAAACGGACAAAAATTATTGGCTAATACTATTGTCTCCAATGCAGATGTAGGTATCACGTATAATGAGTTGGTCGGAAGAGAAAACCTGAGTTCTAAATTCCAGCAAAAACTCGCTAAAACAAAATATTCCAGCACTTCGCTGATGTTGTTTTTAATTGTGGATATGGACTTGCGCAAAGCGGGTCTAGACTCCGGTAATATTTGGATGATGCCCAATAAGGACACTGATGATTTTTATGACAGCATGTTAGAATCCGATATTTCAAAAGGAGATGCCTTTGAGGGAATGTTCATTAGTTGTACCACTTTAAAAGACCCCTCTAGTTTTGACGGAAAACATCATAGTATAGAGGCCATTACCTTAGTTGACTATAAGGCTTTTGAAAAATTCAAAAATGAAAATCAGGAGCGTTCTCCGGAATACTTAGCTTTTAAAGAATTGTTAATGCAAAAAATGATAAACGGACTTGAAAAAGCCATACCGGGCATCAGCAATCATATTGTACAAAAAGATTTGGGTACTCCGTTGACCAATAAATATTACGTAAACACTACAGACGGAAACATTTATGGTACCGAGAAAAGCTTAAAACACATTGGGCCATTTGCCTACAAGGCAAAAAGCGAAATAGAAAATCTATTCTTATGTGGCGCTAGTATTCTATCTCATGGCGTAGCAGGAGTTTCACATTCTGGGGTTGATACCGCTGCGCAAATTTTGGGTTGTGACCCAGACGAACTTAAAAAACCACAGGAAGACCAGCATATTAAAATTTATGAAGCTGAAGATTCCACAGACTACCCAGAATGGATGCTTAGAAAAATAGCCGTTAAAACTGCTAGGGCTAAGAGTAAAAGTCAGGAAATTAATACATAAAATATCTACAAGAGTTATTTTGTCAGTTTATTATACTCGGTAGACCATTTGTTCTACTGTATTTTAGTAATCCTTCTTAAATTTAAGAAGAACATTACAATACTGACAAATTATGCCAAACCAAAATCGTTTTCTTTCAGCATTTTTATTTTTACTCTGCATTTTCGAATTTCAGGCTCAAGTAAAGATATACGAAGGTCAAGAAACTATACCTACCTACAAGATAGGTATAGATGAAGTAAGTCCAATCTTTTATACCGGTCGTGGAGTTCAAGGTGCACAAGGCAAAGTATATCCTTATGCATCACAAACTAAGTTGGGTGATTCTTTGGTAAATGTAACTTATGATATGGTCTATTTGGAAAACGAATATATCCGTATAAAAGTTTTACCCGCTTTTGGCGGACGCCTTTTTTCGGCTATTGACAAAACTAACGGTCATGAACTTTTCCATACCAATAGTGTTATTAAACCTGATTTAATAGGAACTCTGGGCGCTTGGGTTTCCGGGGGAATCGAATGGTGTTTTCCTCATCACCACCGTACAACTACCATGCTACCCAGTGATTATAGAATGATAAATAACGAAGACGGAAGCGCCACTGTTTGGATTGGGGAGACCGAAAAAACCCGAGATATGCGTGGTGTAGTAGGTATGACGCTGAGACCAGGTCGCTCCTACATTGAAGTGGATTATCGCATTAATAACACTAGCGATGTTACGACTACATTTCTTTTTTGGGCAAATGTGGCCATTACAGCAAATGATGATTTTAGAACCTTCTGGCCACCAAGTCAAGAAATTGGAGTATACCATAACAATAGTAGTTTTATTAAGTGGCCATTATCAAATAAAACAGACGATTACGGAAGAACCAGTTACGAAGAAGGTGTAGACCTTACTTGGTGGAAAAACCACCCAAATCCGGTTTCATTTTTTATGTGGGACATTAAAGAGGGTTTTATAGGTGGGTATGATTATGGACAAAATGCGGGAACCGTTCATGTGGGTGATCCATTTGAAAACAATGCTTCAAAACTATGGCAATTTGGACCAGGCTTACAAGGGCAAAATGCAAGACGTAAACTTACCGACGACGGAAAAGCTTATGTAGAATTAATGACGGGAACATTTTCAAACAATCAACCCGATTATAATTGGATTCTCCCCCATTCCGTTAAAGATGCAAAAAATTACTGGTATCCTATTCGGGATTTAGAGGTGGTCAAAAATTCAAATACCGATGCTTCCGTAACATTGCAAAAGCGTAATGCAAAAACTTTTTTTTATGGGTTCAACACCACCAAAACCTTTAAAAATGCTAAGGTTATTCTCAAAAATGGCCAAACCATTTTGGAAGAAAAAACGATAGATATTGACCCCGCCCATCCTTTTACATCCACATATAAAAATAGAAAAGTCTTAGATGAATATCAACTTACTGCTCTTATCCAGGATGCGGACGGTAATGAACTTATTTCATACACGCCCTACAAACCTGCAAACCCTCAACTACCCGAAAATCAGGAAAAGGTAAAGAAACCAGAAGAATTAAAAACTGTTGAAGATTTATATTTAACCGGACGTTTCGTTGAGCAATTTAGAAGACCGGGTATAGAACCAGATGATTACTATTTAGCCGCTTTGGACAAATCGCCAAATGATTACCGCACCAATCTAGCTTTGGGTATTCGTAGAATAACTCAAACAAAATATGAAGAAGCTTTGAAATATCTTCAAACCGCAGCGGACAAATTAAAAGTGAAATACTACCAACCCAAAGAAGGTGAAATATTCTACTATTTAGGGTTGGCACACCAAGCATTAGGCCATAAAGAAGAAGCCTATGCCAACTTAGCTAGAGCCACCTGGTACTATCAATGGTTTTCTGCCGGTAACTTTAAATTAGCACAAATAGAGAGCGCCAAGGGGAACTATTCAAAGGCTCTGGAATATGCCCAAGAAGCCTATTCCACAAACAACAGAGATGGGAGGATTGTAGTATTGAACGCGGCTTTACTTCGTAAACTAGACCGACAAAATGAAGCCAACGGACTTTTAGAAAATCAAATTGCCTACGATCCACTTGATTTTTCTGTGCTATATGAAATGGAACTCAGTAAGGGTAATACCTCTATGACTGCTTGGCAAAAGAATATGCAAGATCCAGAAAATAATTATTTGGAGATTGCCACTAATTACATGAACGCAGGGTTACTTGATGAGGGATTAGCCCTATTATCAGATTTAGAGGATATATCTAGTCCGCTTGTGAACTATTACAAAGCTTGGTTCTATAATCAATCTGGTGAGTCAGCAAGAAGAACAGAAGCTTTAGCTAAAGTTAAAGAAACATCATTAGACTATGCTTTTCCCTATCGTACGGAGACTGAAACCGTTTTACAGAACGCTTTAGAAATTGACGCTAATAACTCTACTACATTGTATTTGCTTGGTAATTTACTATATGATAAAAGACCTAATGATGCCTTAAAATATTGGGAAAAAGCAGCTAGCATTGACACTAGTATTCCTATGGTATGGCGAAATCTTGCATTTGGTGCTTTTTATCATCAAAAGAACCCTTCAAAAGCGATTGATTATATGACCAAAGCTATCTCACTTAATAATTCCAATCCGCTTTGGTATTCCGAACTTTCCGAATACTATGATGAATCAGATTCTGATTTTAGGAAGAACCTAGAGATCTTAGACAATAATCTTGATATTGTAAGAGAAGATGTGGATGCTCCAAAAACGTATGTTGAACTTTTGAATCTAGCCGGAGATTATGATAAAGCTATCGCATTTCTTGATACACATCACTTTAGAACTTGGGAAGGTGGTAGAGAAACGTACTGGCATTATGTAGATGCCCATACCTTAAAAGCTAAAAAGTTGATTGCCGATAAAAACCCTAAAGAAGCTGTTTCTCATTTGGAGCGGGCACTACTTTACCCTGAAAATCTTGAAGTAGGCAAGCCTACACACGACGAAAAAAATGCAATGATCTATTATTATATGGGAGAAGCTTATGACCAATTGGGTGATGCTAAAAAAGCGAAGTCCAGTTATCAAAAAAGCATTGACGCCCAGAGCGGAAGAGGTATGAACGACCTTTTATTTTTTCAAGGTAAATCATTGGAAAAGTTGGGAGATTCAGAAAAGGCAAAAACCATTTATAAAGACCTTATTGCAAAAGGGAAGTCAATGCGTGAGAGTGGCACCGGCAATACGTTAGTTGCCGTAGAAGAAGCCTCCGCTACAAACAACAAGTTCACTTCCAACTCCTATTATTTAGAAGCACTAGGTAATCTAGGACTTAAAAACACTGCAGAATCGGAAAAGGAACTACAACAGGCGTTAGATATTTATCCTAATAATTTATGGGCCAAAATCTTGATAAACAAATAACCATCATTAAACATATGTTACAAAATACTAAGGTTTTAGTCACCGTCTTCTTTCTATCCGCTACCGTGTGGGCACAACAAGAAAAGAAACTTTCTTTGGGAGAACAACCTATTTTTAAAGTTTCTAAAGTTAGTGAGCCCATGCAGATAGATGGAAAAATGAAGGAAGGGGCTTGGTCCAGAACGGAAGCTAGAACCTTAGATAATTTCTATAATATAGATAAACCTTTGGACCAACAGAAATCAACTTTTAGAATGCTTTGGGGTGAAGAAAAGTTCTTTATCTTTTTTAAAATGGAAGACCAATTCATAACCTCTAGGGAAACCAAAAGAGACGGCCAACCCTATTTTGATGACTGTGCCGAAATATTCTTCATTACCGCACCAGATAGCCTAGACACTCATTTTGGATATGAATTGAATTTAAACAAAGCTTCAAACGACTTTATTTATTTCAATAATTATACAATGGGGAAAGATGTAGTTTACAAATCTTTCAATCCTAGTTTTGAGGTAGAGGTAACATTTGAAGGAACAATAAATGATAATTCCGATATAGATAAGGGATGGACCATGGAAATGGCCATCCCCTATTCTAACTTTGGTGAGCTTGGTAAAGTAGTTGCAATTAAACCCGGAAATAAATGGGCTTTCCTTGCTATTAGACAAGACCGAAACGATGCAGACGGCAACCGACGATCTACTTCAACGCTATTTCCTATTTATGATATTTCTAAAAACGTACATCAAGCCAACCGTTTTGGACTAATGGAATTTGTTGAATAATACGTTTTGATTACCAATTGGTAAATGAACCGTCTTTACGTCGTAATCTTGGTATTTCAATTGGTTTAAACGTCTGTTTTAGGGCCAATTCCTCATTGAACTCAACACCAAGTCCAGGCGTATCCAACACCGGATAAGTTGGGCCATTCAACATAGGACGTATAGGATAGAATTCCGGAGCATCGGTTCCCATATATTGTGCAGGGGTGTTCATTTCTTCCAACCAGCCAAAATTAGGACAAGCTGCTGCCATATGAATGGAAGCCGCTGTACAAATAGGACCTAACGGGTTATGGGGCATCAAATCTATATAATGTGCTTCCGCCAAACTGGCCACCTTCATTGCCTCGGTAATTCCACCTACATTACAAATATCTATACGTGCATATTGAGTCAAATTTCGCTCCAAAAAAGGTAAAAACTGCCATTTACTAGAGAACTCCTCCCCTATTGTAAAAGGAATATCTACCATTTTACGAAGGTTCTCATATGCTTCCGGATTTTCATCGCGGATAGGTTCTTCAATATAATCCAATGTTCCCGGAGGCATACGTTTTATAAACGAATACGTCTGTGCCGGAGTAAGTCTTGTATGGTAATCAATGCCTATGGTAATGGCCGTACCCACTTCTTTACGTAGGTCTGTACACCACTCGGCAATCGTAGCAATGGATTGTCTGGGTTCAAAAAGTTCTTTATCTCCTTCTGCTTCAAATTCCGCAGGAGCCAAACGCAACATTGTCCAACCTTCTTTAATACAGGTTTTAGAATACTCAAAAAGTTCTTCTTTAGTCCTAAAGCGTACCGAAGCAAAGCAATCTACGTAATCCCTATGTTTACCTCCTAAAAGTTCATATACAGGAACTCCCAGGGCTTTTCCCTTAATATCATAAAGAGCAATATCTATGGCCGAAATGGCTGCAGTAAGTACACGGCCGCCTTCAAAATATTGCCCTCTGTACATTTCTTGCCAAAGCGCACCTATGTTCCGAGCATCTTTGCCTATTAGAAATCCTTTAAAATGCTCAATTGCACCTATAACTGCCAATTCCCTTCCTGAAAGACCTGAAGTACCCCATCCATGTATTCCTGAATCGGTTTCGACCTTTACTACTAATTGACTTCCAAAGCCTACATTTATAGGAAAGGTTTTAATAGCTGATATTTTCATAAAATGTCTATTTACTATGTTTCGTGTTTTATTAATTTTTTGGAACAATACGTTCAACCTTACCTACGATAAAAGTGTATGATATAAAACCCAGCAATGCAATTCCTCCAATAAAGAAAAGTGCAGGACTAAAGTCTCCATCTTCTACCAAATAACCTATTACGATTGGAACAACAACCCCTGCTAGACCACCAATAAAATTAAAAGCCCCACCAGTAAGTCCTATTAATTTCTTAGGTGCCATAAGTGAAATAAATATCCAAGCAATACTTGCTAACCCGTTACCAAAAAAGGCCAGGGCCAAAAATAGTATTACAAAGAATGTATCATCTGTATAGTTTGCCCCAATAATACACGTAGATAATAACATACCAACGATAATAGGTGTCTTTCTAGAAATTTCTACGGAATAGCCTTTTTTTATCAAATAATCAGATGTAAAACCGGATAAAAGCACCCCAAAAAAAGCTGCTAAGAAAGGAATGGACGCCAAGAAACCTGATTTCAAAAAATCTAATCCTCTAAATTCCACGAGATATGTGGGAAACCAAGTTAGGAAAAATATAGTTGTAGCTCCCAAGCAGAATTGACCTATATAAAGCCCCCAGAGTTTTCTGTAGATAAAAGCTTGCTTGAAGTCGTTCCAATCAAATTTTTTCTTGTCCTCTTTCTTTACATCGTTTTTACCAACAAGTCCTCCACCTTTTTCAATATGTTCTAGCTCGGCTTTATTTATAGATTTATGGTCTTGCGGATTCCTATAGAAAAGGTACCAGATTGCCGCCCAGAGAAGACCTATTATACCAGAAATAATAAATAGGCCTCTCCAGCCAAAATAAGTTTGAATAGTTACGAGGACCGGCGTCAAAAAAGCAAGCCCTAAAAACTGTCCAGAAGTGTATATGGCAATTGCCGATGCACGTTCATTGTCTGGAAACCATTTAGTTACCACTAAATTATTTATAGGATAAGAAGGAGCCTCAAATATTCCGATACTAGCTCTTAAACCCAATAAAGCTCCAAAGGAACTGACCATACCTTGTATAAGTGTGGCTACGGACCATAGGGCCATCATAACAGAATATAGGATCCGGGTAGGAAGTTTGTCCGCAACTATTCCACCAGGAATCTGTAAACAAGCATAGGTCCATGCAAAGGCAGAAAATACGTAGCCCATCTGTACATTGCTTAAGCCAATATCTTCTTTCATGGCAAAAGCCGCCACTGAAATGTTACTTCTATCTAGATAATTAATTACCACGGTAATAAAGACCATGGCCAATATATTATAACGTTTACGCGTAGAATTTGCAGTTGTATTTAAGTTGGTCATTTATTTAGTAGTATTATTTTCTAATTAAAAGCGATTTATTATTCTGCTATTTTCAATAAAATTGAGGGTGAAAATACCATTCTAAATTTTAAAAAGTGTCAATATAACAATTATTATTGTTTGGAGTAAAGGATGTGTCCTTAAAAATACATTCTTCTGGCAATTAGTGATAAAAAGAAACGGCAACAGGAATAAATAACCTGCTGCCGCTTACAAACAACTAACTCAACTAGTTTAGTTTTAACCTTTAATAGGCTGGATCTTGTGTTAACACTTCTGGTTGCAAATCAACCTGGGTTTGTGGAACGGGCCAGTGATCATCTTGACCTCCCGTATAATTTGCTCCTTGAAGCCAAGGAAGCTTCTCATCACTTAATTCGGATGCCAAATATTTGGTAATAGTTGGCTCATCAATTCCCCAACGTACCAAATCTTGAAAGCGCATTCCCTCTAAGGCAAACTCTAGGCGCATTTCATGGTAAATTGCTTTTCTAGCGTAGTCCTGATTAGGAAATGATGTATACAGCCCTAAGTTATAATTAGCAGCAGGCTGATCTTCATCTATGTCTAACTCATACCCACTTTCAAAAGTGGTGTTATTTACTTTACCCATTACCAAATCATCTTGAGCACGCTCACGAATTTCATTTACCAAATCCACTGCTGTACCTAAATCGTTTTCCTCCATGGCAACTTCCGCTCTCCACAGAATTATATGGCTAAGTCTAAATATACGCCAGTTATTACCGTTAAGACCATTTGACCATGTTGGGCTAGAAATAGATATAACTCCTTTATTTCTTTTATAGAACATAATTTTTTTGTTCAAGAAAGGTCCCATACCCGCTTGATCTAACATCCAGTCACTACCGGACATTGGACCCCAATCCAAAAATGGAATACCTCTTCTACCAATAGTCCAATCTACTCTAGGGTCAAGTGACTCAGCAGTAGGCGTAAAAGGTTCGGTATCCAAAACTCCATAATCTTCTAACAATAAATCATCTTGGAAGGTATCGAACAAAGGCAGACCATCTCCATCTGTTTTAAATGCATTGAATAAATCAAAACTAGGGGCGCTATATGCACAACAAGAACCCACGTCTGCTCCTCTTGGGAACAAGGTTCTGTGATCTGCACCGCTATTGGCGTCACCAGCACCATCATTAACAGTATATTGTACTTCTAATATACTTTCTGCATTATTCTGCTTTTCTTCATCAAAGTTATCATAGTAGTGATCCATTAACTGAAAAGGCCCATTATCTATAATATCATCTAAATAAGGTTTAGCTTCAGTAAATTCCTGCTGAAACATATGTACACGAGCTAAAAGTGCTTTGGCAGCCCAACGAGATGCACGGCCTATCTCAACTTCTTCTGCCATACCGTTATCAATCCCCCATTTTATATCGGCCTCGATCTTGTCCCAAACCTCAGTATCATTAGTCACTTCACTTGCAACTACATCATCAGTTATATATGAGATTTTTTCAATCTTAGTACGAAGTTGAAAATGGTACCAAGCTCTTAACCAACGTGCCTCTGCTTCAAGTTGAACAGCAACGGCAGGCTCTACATTCTCTCCCGCTTTTTTCAACACTCGGATAGCATCATTTGCTCTAGCCACTCCATCATAATTAGCAGCCCAAAGACCTTCTACCCATGGGTTGGTAGCATCTGTTTCGTATCTCTCAATAAGATTAATAGGACTCCATCCACCGGTTTGGTCTCCACGGTGCATGTCATCCGAAGGAACATCTCCCCATACCCAATTCGTGGCAGATGCTTCTCCCTGTCCTCCAACTTCACCATTTGAATAGCCATCTAGTCTTGAGTACGCACCAACAAGAAGAAGGTCTACACCTGCTTCGGTAGTTAAAATTTCCTCACTTACCGCTCCTTTAGGTTTTTCCTCCAGGAATTCCTCACCACATGACCAAGAAAGGGCCATGACCGTAGCAAACAATCCGGTTTTTATAAATATATTATTTTCCATCTTTTTCAATTTTTTATTTTACAATGAGATATTAAGACCAAATATGATTTGTCTTGGAGAAGGCCACGTACCCAAATCTAAACCTCTATCAATATCTGATGAAAATCCAGAATCTGGGTCATTATATAATGCAATTTCTGGATCAAGACCAGAGTAATCCGTTATAGTAAATAAATTTGTTCCCATAACATAGATTCTCATTTGAGAAAGATTAATCTTATCCAAAATTCTTTGAGGTACGTTAAATCCTAATTGCGCATTCTGTAAACGAAAGTATGATGCATCCTCAACCAAATCTGAATGTGTATTCTGCTCAAAACTAGTTTGAGAAGATGCTTTGGGTAAAACAGCATCTGCATTATTATCTAAATAAGGGCTGCCCCATGATTTAAACAATCTATCAGAACTTTTAGGTCCTTGGAACAATCCGTATCTAGTAAAACGATTATAGTAATTAATAGCGTCATTTCCTTGGCTCGTATAGAAGCTAGCTCTAAAATCAAAACTCTTATATTCAAAACCTATATTAAGACCAGCTGTAAAATCCGGATTAGGATTACCAATAAAAGTTCTATCATCAGCATCAATTTTTCCATCATTATTTACATCCCTTATAATAAGGTTACCAGGTTTATTATAATCCGCTGCTTCATCTTCGTTGTGGTTAGGATGTGCCTCTGCCTGTGCTGTAGTTTGAAAAATACCATCTACCACATATCCGTAAAATTCAGGAAATGCTCTTCCTTGCTCAACTCTTGAATACGTCTGAGCTCTTTGACTTCTTCCTGTAATGAATTCGTCTTCATTTCCTGTTAGTTTTTCTACAGTGTTTTTATACGTAGAAAACACTACCCCAACATTGTATCTAAAATCTCCTTCATCAGATCCACCTCCATTGTAGCTCAATTCAATATCAACACCTTTGTTATTCATATCACCTATGTTAACACTTGGAGCATTAGCAAATCCTTCTACAGCAGGTATGGCAATTGGGAATAACATGTCTTTTGTGTCCTTTCTCCAAAAATCCACAGTAAGGTTTACCCTGTTGAACAACGTAGCATCAACAGCAAAATTTGTAGAAGTGGTCGTTTCCCATTTAGCATCAGGATTACCTATTGCCGTAGATTGAAAACCTTGTTGTATTATACCATCTGCGCCTCCAAGTCCGTAGAATGAACTACCTAAATCTGAGCCAAACGTACTGAATCCGTTGTAATTACCTATTTGATCATTACCTGACTGACCCCATCCTGCACGAAGTTTCAAGTAATTCAACCAACTACTGTTTGCCAGAAAATTTTCTTTTGAAACCACCCATCCACCGGACAGTGCTGGGAAATTACCCCATCTATTGTTAGCTCCAAATCTTGAAGAACCATCGCGTCTAACCGTTGCTTCAACCATATATTTATCATCGTAAGAATAATAAAGACGAGCAAAATAAGAATTTAACGCCCATGCTGCTGCTTCCGCATCGTTTGTTTGATTTTCTGATCCTGAGCTAAGAATAAAAAAATCATCATCAGTAGAGATAAAGCTTTCCCTTCCTGCAGAGATTTGATCATATCTAAATCTAGTTGATTCCGTTCCTAATAGCAAATCTAGGTTATGTACGTCATTAAAAGTTTTATTATAACTCAATGTATTCGTGAAATTCCAAGTTAGGTTATCTCCTCTAGTCTCGTTCAACGTATGACCGGTAGTACCATTTGTATTTTCAGGGTCAGCAAATCTAGGGTCATGGTTTGAATACCAGTTCATGTTATACCCTAAAAGCGATTTGAACGTTAAATTTTTAACCGGCTTTACTTCTACAAATACGTTACCAGTTATATTTAAGGTAGTTCTCTTATCCTTGCGTTCTCTAAAATTATTACCTACAGGATTAGGACCATCATTTAAACCACCACCTACTACACCACCAGCAAAATTACCGGCAATATCTCTTACAGGTATTAAAGGGCTAGTTTCTATAATACTATTGAAACCAACCGTATTTCCTTTTGATTCATTTAAAGTAACACCTAGACGTTCTCCAATTTTCAACCAATCTTTTACGTCGGAATCAATATTGGATCTAATCGCATAACGGTTATAGGAATTGTCTCTTAAGACCCCTTCTTCCTTGAAATAATTAGCACTCAATGCATAGGTCGTATTATCAGAACCACCGGAAACCGAAATAACAAAGTCCTGTAAAAGCGCTGGTTGATAAAGCTCTTCCATCCAGTCCGTACCCTGTTTATTGGTTTGGGTTATAGGATAATTTCTTTCTTCATAAAGATTAGGATTTGTTGATGCATCACCAAAAGACGCTCCATTAGGAAACAGATAATCATTTACTTGAGTTGCACGAATATTGTTTGGATCAAATTGAAAATGCGCATGATTAGGAGTAATTCCATCATTTGTTTGTTCTAACCAGATTTGTTGACCAACCAAATTAGGATCAGTTACAAGATCATATCTGGAATTGGCAGTACCCATACCTGTTCTCAGATTTATATCAATTTTGGCCGGTTGGGCTTTTCTACCTGTTGTAGTAGTAATCAAAATTACACCATTTGCACCTCTTGAGCCATAAATAGCTGTTGAAGAAGCATCTTTAAGAACTTGCATGGATTGAATTTGATTAGTAGGTGGTGGCGTAGCACCAAAAACCCCATCCACAACATATAAAGGGCCATTTCCATTAATCGTACCTAAACCACGAATTCTAACCTGTGCACTTTGTCCTGGTCTGGCCGAAGCATTTACCGTAACACCGGCAGCACTACCTTGAAGCGCTCTCGTTGCATCGGATGAAGCTTGTTGCTCTATGTAAGCCGTTTTTACGGTACTAACAGCACCAGTAACATCTGCCTTTTTTCTAGAACCATAACCAATAACCACAACTTCGTCCAGAAGTTGAGAATCTGGCTGTAATTGTACGTTAATTGATGTACCTGTTTCTGCAGCTATTTCTTGTGTGGTATAACCTGTATAGGAAATAACCAGTATATCACCAGTATTTGCAGATAAGGTAAAATTACCGTCAAAATCAGTGACTACCCCATTTGTGGTCCCCTTCACCAGAACATTGGCCCCAAACATGGGTTGATTAAATTCATCGGTTATTGTACCACTTACATTGGAATCTTGTGCAAATCCCATGGATGCACAAGACAACATAAGCGCAAACAATAACCAATGTTTGCGTTTTGTGAGTTGTTTAAATAAACATTCTTTCATAATAATGCCTGTTTTTTGTTAGTTAGTATTTTGACCAAACAATAAAAAAAAGTTTAAATAATTAGGATTTTCACTTTAAAAACCTGTATTTATTGAGTAATCAGTAATCATTTCACCAAAGAAACTGTTTTGAATTGATTAGCAGTCGGCAATAAATGGTCAAAATCGGGTAATTATAGGTCAAGCATGCCTTTTGACCTATAATTACCTGAGCATGAACCTATTTTACCCGTTCTATCACTCGTGTTTCCGTATTTTGAGCTAATTATTTTACTTGTTATGTTTCATTTCTTCATTAAGGGTTCTATTTAACTATTCATTCTTTAACAACTATGGGTATACGCCTTATATTAATTGCTTTACTATTCATTCTCACCTTCTCTTGTAAAAAAGAGAATCAAAAACCAATTGATGATTCAAAAACACTATTTACACGTGTAGAGCCCACAAATTCCGGGATACTATTTTCAAACACCCTAACCGAGACGCCTGAAGACAACCACCTGTTAAATGAAAATTTTGTTACTGGAGCAGGAGTTGCCATAGGAGATATTAATAATGATGGATTACCTGATATTTATTTTTCCGGGAATCAAGTAAACGACAGGCTTTACCTTAATAAAGGTGATATGACATTTGAAGATATTACTGAAAAGGCAGGTATCTTAAACCTGGATAGCTGGTCTACAGGTGTGACTTTTGCCGATGTTAATAATGATGGCTTTCAAGATATTTATGTATGCAAGAACGAACAGCAGGACAAGAGTAAAAGTGTAAATTTACTATACATCAATTCAGGCCATGACACTTTTGAAGAGATGGCAAAAGAATATGGTTTAGATGACAATGGATTTTCTATTCAGGCCAGTTTCTTGGACTATGATAAAAACGGACTTATTGACCTATATGTTGTAAATCAACCTCCTGGTTACGGTAATAGACAAGGAGGAAAAAAAAGAGTGAAAGGCTCCAATCCCGCATACAGTGACAAACTTTATAGGAACCTCGGGAAAGACATTGGTTTTATTGAAGTTTCTCCCATGACCAAAACCGAGAATTTGGCTTTTGGCCTTTCTGTAGCAATTGGGGATATTAACAATGACGGATGGCAAGATATGTATGTTGCCAATGACTATAATGAGCCGGACTTTTTTTACCTAAACAATAAAAAGGGAGGTTTTAAAGAAGACTTAGAAAATCACTTTAGGCATATATCCAATTTTAGTATGGGTACTGATATTGCTGACATTGATAATGATGGCAATTTGGATATTATGGTACTGGATATGGTTGCTGAAGACCATAAACGCATAAAAACCAATATGGGCGGTATGAACCCGGAAAACTTCTGGAACATCGTTAATGAAGGCGGGCACTATCAGTATATGTTCAACACCTTGCAACGCAATAACGGTAACGGGTCTTTTAGTGAGATTGCACAAATGGCAGGTGTATCCAATACAGATTGGAGTTGGGGACCGTTAATTGCGGACTTTGACAATGACGGGTTAAAAGACCTATTTGTTACTAATGGCATTAAGCGAAACATGCGCAATAGTGACGTAAATAAAAGATATGAGCAAATATTAGATAGTATTGGCAAGGTCGCAAAAAAGGAAAACAAGAAGTTCCAAGAGGTTGTAGATGTTTTGGCTTTAGCAAAAATTGCTCCTGAAGATAGGCTTCAGAATTATATCTATAAAAATAATGGAGACCTGACTTTTAACAAAGAAAACAAAAACTGGGGTTTTGAACTAGAAACACTTTCTAACGGTGCAGCATATGCAGATTTAGACCAGGACGGTGATTTGGATATTGTGGTAAGTAATATTGATGAAGAAGCATTTATTTATAAAAATCATACGATTGAAAAAGATAAAGGGAACTACCTGAGAGTAAATCTTTACCCTTCTACAATGTCAGAAAGTCTAGGTAGTAAAATTTTACTGTTTAAAGGGGCTATACCATGGCAGACTATTGAAATAACAAATGTTAGAGGCTATATGTCCAAAAGCGAGAACACAGCGCATTTTGGGATTGGTTCATTAGAAAGTATCAAAAAAATTAAAATTCAATGGCCCAATGGGCAGATTAGCGAACTAGAAGATATTGACGCAAACCAAACTCTGGATATTTATCAAAAAAATGAAAGGTTTTTAGCTAAGTCCGGTACAAATACCAATCCTATATTTAAAGATGTTACACTTACAAGTAACCTACAGTACAAGCATAAAGAAAATGAATTTGATGATTATAAAAAGCAAGTGTTACTTCCTCACAAAATGTCTCAATTTGGACCAACTATAGCTGTTGCAGATGTAAATAATGATGGAATGGAAGATTTTTATGTTGGCGGTGCTTCTGGTAGCAGTGGCACGTTATTCATACAGAATACCTCCGGAAAATATGATTCCGTTTCTCAAAATGCATTTAAAAAAGATGAAATTTCTGAAGACCTAGGTAGTGTATTTTTTGATATTGACAATGACGGTGATAAAGACCTATTCGTGGTCAGCGGTGGATATGAATTTTCAATAAACAGTAAAAATCTTCAAGACCGTCTTTATTTAAACGATGGAAAAGGGAATTTTAAAAAAGATAACAGTAGAATACCTAACTACTTAAATAGTGGGTCAAAGGTGGTAGCTGCCGATTATGATATGGATGGTTATGTAGACCTATTTGTCAGTGGTAGACAATTACCAGGTAAGTACCCTTCTCCTGCCAACAGCACGTTGTTGAAAAATGAAAATGGATATTTAAAAGACGTCACTGCAACAAAAGCTGAGGACTTTCATAGCTTGGGAATGGTGACTTCTGCGCAATGGATACACCTAAACAATGATGATAGATTAGATCTTGTTGTAGTAGGTGAATGGATGCCGATCACAACTTTTCTCCAAACCAAAAGCGGAACATTTGAACGGTTTTCTTTCCAAGGTTTAGAAAATTCCGAAGGTTGGTATTACAGTGTTACCCCAGCAGATATGGATAATGATGGAGATGATGATTTCATAGTGGGGAATTTAGGGCTGAATTATAAATACAAAGCATCTAAGGAACAACCATTTCAGGTGCATAGTGCGGATTTTGATGAAAACGGTTCACAAGATATAGTTTTAAGCTATTTTGAAGAAGGCCAGGTATATCCCCTTAGAGGTAGATCTTGTTCCATTGATCAAATACCAGAATTAGATACTAAATTTCCAACTTTTGAGTCTTTTGGAGATTCTGATTTAAAAACTATTTATGGCGATAAATTAAATAACGCACTCCATTTATCTGCTTACACCTTTGCTTCTTACTACGTAGAAAATATAAATGGAAAATCATTTAAGATGCACAAGCTTCCCCAGCTAGCACAAGTATCGAGTATAAATACAATACTTGCCCAAGATTTCAATCAGGACGGAAATAAAGATTTACTTATTGCCGGTAACCTATTCACTTCAGAGATTGAAACCCCTAGAAACGATGCGGGCATTGGTCTTTTTCTAGAAGGTAACGGTAAAGGGGAATTTACCACTACTACGCCCGCCAAAAGTGGATTCTATGCCCCTTTTGATGTCAAGGACATGAAGATTATTAAAATTGGGAATAAGTCTAACATCTTAATTGGTAATAATAATCATCACCTACAGCTCATTGAATTCAATTAGAACATTAGAACACATGATAATTACAGATTTTAATACGTACAGAACATCATTTTTACTACTACTTTTTCTTTTAGTGAGCAGACACCTGTATTCCCAAACATTTCAGGAGAAAGATATTCGTCTTTTTTCAGAGATGACCGGCACTGGTGGTAATGCAGTCGCGGATTTTGATCAAGATGGGGATTTAGATGTTTTTATGGTTGCACAGGGTTCCTTTAATGCAGGAAATAAAAGTTCATGGAGCAGACTTTTGGAAAATAGAGGAGGTTTTTTTATTGATGTAACGGAATCCTCTGGCTTTTCAAAACAATATACCGGCAAAGTTACGGGAGGAGTAAAACTTTCTGCTTCATGGGGAGATTACAATAATGATGGGTTTCCGGACTTGTTTCTAGGACATCAAAACAAATCACAATTGTACAAGAACAACGGTGACAAAACTTTTACCGAAGTTACCACCGAGGCCGGAATAACCTCTTGTGCCCCATGTAACAATACAGGTGGGGTCTGGTGGGATTACAACAATGATGGGCATCTAGATTTGTATATGGCCTATTTAGGAGAGCCAAACCGTCTGTATACTAATTTAGGTAATGGTAAATTTAAGGAATCAGTTAATGCTCTAGGATTAAATGACTCTGGCAGAACGTGGTCCTGTCAGCCCTTGGATGTCAATAGAGATGGCTGGATGGACCTATATGTTATTAACGATTTTGGGTTGAGTAATTTTTACATTAGCGAAAAAGGAGTGTCATTTATTGATGCCACAGAAGAATACAATCTAAAAAATACAGGAGATGGTATGGGATCTTCCATTGGAGATTTTAACAATGATGGTTTTTTTGATATTTATGTGACCAATATTTCAGAAATACAAAGCAACCCTTTATTTGCCGGTTCATCAGAAGGTCCTTTTAAAAATGTGGGGCAAACACAAGGAGTTGGCAACGCACATTTTGGATGGGGAAATCGGTTTTTTGATGCAGATAATGATGGTGACCAAGACCTATATGCAGTAAATGGTATGGCCGATTTAAAATATGACAACAAATTTTTTAAAAACTTAAAGGCCAACGGTACTGATAAATTTACTGACTGGTCTTCACCATCTGCCACAGATGGTCACGGCAATGGCATGGCGGTAGAAGTATTTGATTTTGATAATAATGGATTTCTAGATATCCTAGTGTCAAACGTAGATGATGCTCCCTATCTATACCAAAACAATACCGCTAACCCTAATAAATGGCTGCAAGTAGAGCTAGAAGGTACTATTTCCAATAGGGATGCACTGGGCGCAACGGCCATTGCTTATACCCAAAACAATGCCATACACAGATTAAAATTTGCCGTAGGTGTTATGGGCCAAAGTATAAAACCTCTGCACTTTGGACTTGGAGAAACCCAAAAAATAGACAGTTTAGAAGTTCTATGGCCCAGTGGAAACAAAGAGACAATACATAACATTTCAACAAATCAAAAAATCAAAGTTTTAGAAGAAAATGGAATGGTTAAAGGAAACATTTTCAATGAAGAAGATATTCAACCTGTAGCCATTAAGGACGCTCTACCCGAAATTAAAAAAACTATGGACATGAAAGCCTATTACAATATTCAAAATAGAGCTATAACATTTGAAATAAAGAAACCTATTGAGGGAGTTTTATCTCTAAACATATATTCATTATTAGGCAAATCCATCTATTCTTTAAAAGCAAAAACGGTAACCGATCAAGATTATATTTTAGAATGGACAGGTCATTCTCAACAAGGACAAAAACTCCCCTCTGGAGTATATATCTATAGTATTGATCTTGAAAAAAGCTCTTGGCATGGTAAAATGCTTATAGATCAATAAGATCATAAGTTAGTTTTGACCTAACCTTACTTAAACTAAGTAAAAAGCCCAATACCATATACGGAATTGGGCTTGCGATTTCACTTTAGTACTTTAATCATTTGAATTGACCCTCAAAATCACCTCCCCTGTTTTCAAACCTTCGGACGTCGCGGAAATCGTTACAATGTCTGCTTTTAGATTTGATTGTAAAATGAGTAACGCCCTACCCTGATCGGTTACAATTTTATTGGACTGAAAATCTTGTACATTTCTTTCCGAGCCATTATCCACACCTAGCAATTGTACATCGCCGTCAATTGTGAAAGTAATTTCGGAATTTAGATGCTTCACAGGAGTACCGTCTATATCTACAATTTGGGCAATTATGTGAGCTGCATCATAGGCGTTGGCCCTTAATTCAGTCTTGTCTACGGAAAGCTGAACAGCATGAGGATCTTTCGCCGTTTTGATTTGCGCAGCTGCATCCACTTTTTTGCCATCAATATAACCTTCGGCCCGTAATTCACCAGCTGCAAATGAAACGGACCATTTGTAAATACGGTCTGCAAAATCATCAAGCTTTTTTCGGCCTAAAGAAGTATCGTTTAAAAAAAGTTCTACTTCATCACAATTAGAATATACCTCTACCACGGTTGGCTCATTTACATCGTAATTCCAAAATTCATTGGTATCATGCCAAAACCACAATGCTTCTTTCCAAGCATCTTTTTTCTTTTCGACAGGTTCTCCCAAACTATTCAACTTAAAAATAGATTTATCTAAAGATTGCGTGGTAATATATAAATGTGGAGAGTCATTCCAAAGGGTTTTCATCATATGATACGAGGTTTTTTCAAAACCTGCGGAATTCAACAATCCACTATTCGTGCCTTTTTTAGGCCATCCTCCATTAGACTCTCCCATATAATCAATTCCCGTCCAAAGAAAAAGACCGGAAATAAAAGGGCGCTCCATAACCGCTTTCCATTCATGCCACTGCGGAAGATTTTCAGTTCCCATGATTACCTTGTTCGGATAATTTTTGTGTCCGTAATCATAAATTACCCGGCGGTAACTATAACCTACAACATCTAATGCATCCGTGTAACCTGACAAATGACTAGCCGACGGTAAAATGCAATTAGCGGTTACATAACGGGTAGTATCCAATTCCTTCGTCCACTTTGCCAACTTCTGTGCAGTTTTCCCTATATCGTACTTTTCTTTGGGCAAGGTCTTAAGTTGTTCTTTAATTTGTTCTGGAGTAAATGGAGGTTCGGAGAAAAAGTAATTGCCTTGCCAGCCCATATTATTAAAGAATCCCGTAGCATCGGCATTTCTAGGGTACGTCCATTCAATCTCGTTACCAATACTCCACTGTATAATACTGGGATGGTTTCTATGGGCCAATATGGTATTCTTCAAATCTTTTTCGGCCCATTCTTGAAAGTGCTCCGTATAACCACGAGTAACATAATCTACACTTTGCTCATTCATGTTTTTTCTTTTGTCCTTTGGATTGTCCCATTCGTCAAAAAACTCATCTTGTACCAAGAAGCCCATCTCGTCACATAAGTTCAAAAACGCTTCAGAACCGGGGTTGTGAGACATTCTAATGGCATTACAGCCCGCTACTTTTAGCTTGGTCAATCGTCTTCTCCATACATCATCGGGAACAGCAGCTCCTACCAAACCACCATCATGATGAAGACAGACCCCCTTTATTTTCATATTTTCCCCGTTAAGAAAAAAACCTTCGTTAGCATCAAAACGGATAGATCGTACTCCAAAAATAGTTTCCTCTTGATCTATTATTTTACCATCTTCAACTACAGAAGTAACGGCTTTGTACAGATATGGATTATCTACCTTCCATAAATTAGGTTTTTCAATTGTTAAGGAAAGTTGTTCTTCGGAATTTTTATTTCCCGCAATTGCCAAATTGATTGTTTTATCACTGACTTTTTTTCCATCAGCGTTATAAATTTCAGTTCGTACATCAACTTTTTTATCCTTTGGAAAATCGTTTTCAATTTCAACGGAAACTGAAACCTCTGCCCTATTATCATCAATTTTAGGTGTGGTAACGAATACGCCCCAAATAGGAATATGTAGTTTATTTTTGACCAAAAGTTTTATATCGCGATATATACCGGAACCCGTATACCAACGACTATCAGCATAGCGAGTTCTATCTACTTTTATTTCGATTACATTGGAATCTTTTTCTGATTTTAAGTAAGATGATATATCAAAGTAAAAAGGCGAATATCCATACGGATGAACACCTACCTTTTCTCCGTTTAAAACCACTTCTGAGTTGTTATAAACCCCATCAAACAAAACATATGCTTTCTCATCCGGTTTTAATTGAAGTGGGAATGTTTTCTTATACAAACCTGTACCACCCGGAAGGTATCCTGTGGCCCCTTCTCCATTTATAGAATCAAAAGAAGCTTCAACGCTCCAATCATGTGGGAGTCTTACATTTTTCCATTCCGCAGTTTTTCCGGTGGTATCCATCAACTTAAACTGCCAATCAAAATTGAAATCTCTTTTTATTTGTGCTAATTCTGTTTTAGATTGGTTCTTGGTGTTGCAAGATGTTACCAAAGCACCGATCAAAGTGAAATATAAAAGATAATTTTTCATAAGCTAAGAGTTTACTTTATGAATCAAAAAAGCCCAATTGAAAAGCTAATAACAACTGGGCTAACTACTAATTTTTTTTTTGAATAAGAGTTGTTTTACCCCAAACCGTTAGCATAAGCCACAATTATAATACCTGCGATCATACAACTAAGTCCGCCGTACAAAAAGTTTCTAGCTTTTGGCGATGCGCTTACCCATTCCTTGGTAATCAAACCGCTTATAATCGCTGTAGCTACACAAGCTGTATTGAAAATAGCATAACCCACTGTATTGCCTGATTTTCCCAGTTTAAATGCAGCATAAGCAAAAAGAGCTGACGCAGCATAATGAAAAACTGCCATAATCAGAATAAGAAATAGGTTCTTTCCAAAAGCGGGCGTTTTAAAATCTCCCCATGCCTCTTTAGCATTTAATTGCCATATAAAATAAGCCGTCATTACAATACCGCCACTTAGAAATATAGGAAACATTACAGCTACCGCAGTTATCCAATCCGCATTTCCCTGTGCTATACTTGCCTCATGTAAATAAGGTCTTCCTGCCGCATTGGCATAACTAAAACCTGTAGCTAAAAGCCCTCCTACTACGGCAATCATAATACCGGTTACCATAGAGCCTTTGGTAGATTTACCTTCGGCAGATGCTATTTTTGCTTCATCTTTTTCACGGGTAAGACCAGCTTTACCATTTAGGATAACACCTAATAAAACCACTAGGATTCCTAATAGAATAAAGGTTAATACATTTGAAGGTGGTAACCCGTCTTCTATAAACGGTAGAAGCGAACCTACCAAAATAATGGTACCTATAAAGATTGAAAAACCAAGTGAGAGTCCTATATGGTTAATTGCCTTACTCCACATCATTACACCTATTCCCCACAGGAAACTGGTTAGGCCCATTTTGATCCAAATATCTGTTGGCATGTTACCAAAAATCTCTCCAAAACCCTGAATAAGGGTCACTGAAGCAATAATTGGAACAATGAACATGGTCAGTAGAAAAAAGAGACTCCAAGTATTTTCATACTTAAATCCTTTTGTGAATTTTTCAGGGAGGGCATAAAGTCCCAACATCAATCCAGCGAAAATCGCCCATAATACTCCTTCGGTCATAACTTGAATATTTAATTGAAGTCAAGTTTACCACTACGGGTCTACCCGACTCTCTTTTGATTTACCAGTTGAATTTAAAAATAGTTGTACTGTTGTAAACATCGCCCACTTTTAAAATACTCTTTGGCGAGTTAGCAATATTTGGACCGTTTGGATACCGATGAGTTTCACAACAGAAGCCTCGGTATTTTCCGTATTGCAATCCAGATTCGCGTTTTAGTTCGTCAGACGTGTATTTACCCGTATACAATAACATGCCAGGCTCTGTGGTGAAAATTTCTAGTGAACGGCCACTTTTAGGTTCTGTTATTTCTGCCACTTTACCCAGATCAAAACCTTTGTCTTCAAATAAGTAAAAATGTTCAAAACCATCTCCCATAGCTTCATGGACTTCTTTTATAGTCTTTGCCGTTCGTAAATCATCCGCTTTGCCAGCAACAGAAATATTCTCTCCTGTAGCTGCCCCGGTCTCATCCCAAATTTGTTTGGTATCCGAGTTTACCATTACGGAGTGACCCTCAACATTTTCAGCAAAACCAGAAAGATTAAAATACGAGTGATTGGTAATGGTGAAAGGTGTGTCTTGGTCGGTTATTGCACCATATCGAATTTTAAGTTCATTGTCATTTGTCAATGTAAAGGTCACTTGAACCGTAATATTACCAGGGAAGCCTTCTTCCAAATGAACACTTTTAAGGTTCATTTGAATGTTGGCCGATTCTTTTGAAAACGAATTAACGTTCCATATTTTTTTGTCAAAGCCCACTTTACCACCGTGAAGATTATTATCACCAACAATTTTTGCCAGTTCATAATCCTTTCCGTTCAAAGAAAATTTAGCATCCTTAATTTGCGAACAATAACGACCTACGGTTCCTCCAAAATAGGGGGCATTTGCTTTATAAGCATCGGAAAAATAACTTTCAAAAGTGTCAAAACCACAAACGATTTCTTCTATTTTTCCATTCTTATTCGGAAGGAGAATTGAAGTTATGGTAGCTCCAAAAGTTGAGATTTTTATGCTAACCCCATTATCATTTTCCAAAGTATATTGGTGAATAGCTTCTCCATCAAGTACACCGAAATCCGTTTGCGTTGTTTTCATTATCGTAAGCGTTTTGAAATATTTTAATTCGATGTTTTATTTGGATTGATAAGGAGCTAATTTCTCCCAATCAAACTCCACTCCCACTCCTGGCGAATCTGGTGCCACAGCAAGGTGGTTTTCGACAACCAAAGGTCTTGTAGTATACTGGTCAATTGGGAAACTGTGTACCTCTAGCCATCCAGAATTGGGTTGGGCCGATACCAAACTTACGTGCAGCTCCTGCATACCGTGCGAACAAGCCGGTATACCATGCTTATCCGCTAATCTTGCCGCTGCCAACCAACCGGTTACACCCCCGCAATTGGAAGCATCCGGTTGTACAAAAGATAATTTTGCTTGATCCATAGCATATTCAAATTCATGAATCGTATGTAAATTTTCACCCATGGCCAACGGGAAATCCGTAGCGTCTGAAATCTGGGCAAATCCTATATAATTATCAGGTATTATCGGTTCTTCAAACCAGGTAATATCAAATTCTCTAAACCTATTAATCGCCTTAATAGCTTTATCAACGGTCATAGAATAATTAGCGTCTACCATGAAGGTTACATCTGGGCCAATAAATTCACGAACTGCTTTGATGCGCTCTATATCCTCATCTAGATTTTCACGTCCAATCTTAATTTTTACAGCATTGAAGCCTGCCACCAAATAGCCTTCCATATTCTTCAAAAGTTTTGGAATAGGAAATTGTAAATCTATTCCGCCACAATAGGCCTTACATGTATTTCCTGCTCCACCGGCCATTTGCCAAAGTGGTTTTTCCGCTTTTTTACAGCGGATGTCCCACAATGCAATATCTATAGTGGAGACGGCAAAAGAAACTATACCACCACGACCCACATAATGCATGTGCCATTCCATGAAATCATAAATGCCTTCTACATCAGTTCCATCTTTACCAATTAAAGCAGGTGCTATATCATAATCCACCATGGCCTTAATAGAATTCCCACCTTTGCCACCGGTATAGGTATATCCTGTTCCTGTGCTTCCGTCTTCTAAAGTAATAGTGGAAGTAATTAGCTCAAAATGCGTATGGTCTCCATGTTTGGCATCGTTCATGACTTCCGGCAACGGAACTCTGAACAACTTACAATCAACCGATTTTATACGTGTACTCATTTATGCTTTGTGTCTAATGTAAAACGTCTTTTTCTCCATGTACTGCTCAAAGCCGTACTTACCATCCTCACCACCGGAACCACTTAACTTGTAGCCATTGTGGAATCCTTGATGCTGTTCTCCATGACCACGGTTTACATAGATTTCTCCATACTCCAGCTCATCATTACATTTCATGATTGTACTCATATCGTTGGTAAAAATCATAGCTGCAAGTCCGTATTCACAGTCATTGGCATACCCAACCACTTCTTCAAAAGTTTTGAATTTTAAAACTGGAAGAATAGGTCCAAAAGACTCTTCATGAACGATAGTCATGTTTTGCGTTACATTGGTCAAAACCGTTGGTTCAAACCAATACCCTTTTTCAAAAGCACTTCCTTCTGGTTTTTTACCACCTGTAGCCAACGTAGCACCTTCTTCAAGACTTACAGCTACCAAATGTTCCATATGCTTTAATTCAGCTGCATTTACTTTAGGTCCCATATCAGTTTCCGCTAACATCGGGTCACCTACTTTAATAGCCTTTGTTTTGGCAATGAATTTTTCCATGAAAGTATCGTAAATACCTTCGTGTACATACATTCTTTCATTACAGGTACAAACCTGACCACAGTTATCAAAACGGGAATGCAAGGCCGAATCAACCGCCGCATCAATATCAGCGTCTTCAAAAACGATGAAAGGAGCTTTTCCTCCAAGTTCCAATTGTACATGGGTAAGATTCTGAGCGGCAGCCCTTG
>ENA-ORXM01000507-ORXM01000507.1-marine-metagenome-genome-assembly--contig:-NODE-507-length-68107-cov-6.392400_pt1 | contig 68107 bp, 57 predicted proteins | sample MGYA00237867_ERZ511480 | MGnify/ENA primary metagenome ERZ511480 (study PRJEB26309, sample SAMN06266103) | marine metagenome | isolation source: Algal blade | place: United Kingdom:Sidmouth, United...
CATGGATAGCGACCTTCCAAGGTTGCACTTTTGAGGCGGGTGTTTGCTGTATCTGGCTGAGGGCGTGAGCTAATCGCATTAGACGAAGGCGTATTTGGTTTTTAGGCTAGGTAAAAGCGTGGAGCTTAGAGTACAGATGGTTGCTTGTGAAGCATCGCGTTTTGTCTCAGAATGGCTGCTCTTTTTCGCAACACTACAATTTGGACTCGCCATATTATGATTACATCGATTCGTGCGCTTTTGAACCGCACGGTTGTAAGCATCGTGATAGCCACTGCGGCTATTGTTTCCCCTCTATACGCTGACGAGACTAAAACTTTAGTTTTCTCAGCGATTCCTGATCAAGACGAGACGGCTTTGAAAGCGCGTTTTGCTCAAGTGGCTGACTACCTGTCAGAGACTTTGCAAGTACCTGTCAAATACGTGCCTGTTAAATCTTACGCAGCGGCCGTGACCAGCTTCCGTAATGATCAAGTGCAACTGGCTTGGTTTGGTGGCTTGTCTGGCGTGAAAGCGCGTTTATTGACGCCGGGCGCTCAGGCCATTGCACAGGGTGAAGAAGACCCCAATTTCCACAGCTACATTATTGCTCACCACAGCACAGGCCTAACAGAGTCCGAAGATTTCCCAGCTGAAATTGCTGGCAAGAGCTTCACCTTTGGCTCTAAAGGTTCTACATCTGGCCGTTTGATGCCTGAATTCTACATCCGTCAAAATCTAGAGAAGAGCCCCGATGACAGCTTTAAAACGGTTGGATTCAGTGGTAACCACTCTCGCACGGTGACATTGGTTGAGAGCGGTGCATATGAAGTTGGCGCGGTTAACTTTAAAGTTTGGGACAAGATGGTTGAAGACAAGGCAGTGGATACCTCAAAAGTAACGGCTATTTGGAAGACACCAGCTTATCCAGACTACCAGTGGACGATCCGCGGCGATGTTGATGCGACATGGGGCGAAGGTTTCACAGATAAAGTGCAGCAGGCGTTACTGTCAATGGATGAGCCAGAGCTGCTGGCGGCCTTCCCGCGTGCAAGTTTTATCCGTGCAACAAACGATGATTACCAGCCAATTTTAGAGACGGCAAAAGAGATTGGTCTTCTGGATTAATCCTCATCAATGCTCAAAGACAGCCTTTACTGTCGTTAGTTAATGCAGAGGTGCGCTACCAAGGGTGCGTAGCTCTGCATGATGTAAATCTAACGATTAAACAAGGCGAAAAAATAGCCTTAGTAGGCCGCAGTGGTTCGGGGAAATCGACGCTGCTGCGGCTTATTTACGACTCCATACCTGAAAAAACAGCACTGGTGCCGCAGGATGAGGGCTTAGTCGAGACGCTGTCTGTTTTCCATAACGTGTATATGGGAAGGCTGCGCGAACATTCCTCGTTGTATAACCTCATCAATCTGATACGTCCGTTTGAGCAACGTGTTGAAGAGGTTGAGGCTGTGCTACAAAAGGTCGAGCTACAAGACAAGTGCACAGAGCGTGTGAAGAAACTATCGGGTGGTCAACGCCAGAGAACAGCTGTCGCGCGATGTTTGTATCAAGGCGGTGAGCTGCTGTTGGCTGATGAGCCTGTCTCAGCGGTTGATGAGCTACAAGCTGCGCGACTGTTACAGATTCTATCGGGAGAATTTGCAACCATGGTTGTAGCGCTTCACGATACTCAGTTGGCGTTGTCGCATTGCACACGTGTGATTGGATTAGACGGTGGTCGCGTGGTTTTAGATGCGCCGAGTGAGCACTTGTCTGCCGCAGACCTCACAAGTCTTTACTGTGACTAGGGCCAGCTTTCAACACTCTAAGCGCTGGAAACTAAGCTGGTTTTTTGTTGCAGTCGCAGTTGTGTGTTTGTTTTTTGCCGACATTAAAATCACCACCTACGACCCCTGGACTGAGCTTTGGAGATTTTTCTCCGGCTTATTCAAGCTATCCACGGTCGGTCTTGATGATTTGGGCTTCGCCGTTTTGCAAACAGTCGCCTTTGCCTTGCTCGGCGTGTCTCTTGGCAGTGTGTGTGGTTTGTTGTTGGCCTTGGTGTTTCATTGGCGATGGGTGCGTGTGCTGTGCGCCATGCTACGATCTGTGCACGAGCTATTTTGGGCGCTGATATTTTTACAGTTTTTTGGTCTGCACCCACTGACTGGGTTGTTGGCGTTAGCCATTCCCTATACGGCGACATTCGCCAAAATCTACGCAGAGATTTTGGAGGAGGGGGATCTCACTGCGGTTCAGGTGCTCGCGCGCGGAACGGATAATATCTCTACCTTTTTTTATGCGCGACTACCTGATTTGTATCAGCACTTTAAAACCTATACAGCTTATCGCATGGAGTGCGGTCTGCGTTCTAGTGCCGTGCTTGGTTTTGTGGGCTTGCCCACACTGGGTTACAGCTTAAGCACTTCGTTTATGGAAGGGCAGTATGGCCAGGTATGGGTGTTGCTCATACTGTTTTATGTGTTGATTGCCACGATGCGCATTTGGTTACGGCCTCGTTTGTTGCCTGTTTCTCTCGTGGCATCAGTGTTTATTGTCAACAATGACACTGAGCTATCGCTGAGCAATGTCAGCCGGTTTTTTACGCAAGATATCGTTCCTGCGCCGCTACGAAATGGGGAATCATGGGCGAGTGTGTTCACGTGGTTGAGCGACCTTCTGGTCACTCAAGCGTTGCCAGGTTTGTACCATACGTTGTTATTGAGTCAGATAGCCTTGGTCGCCTCGGCTGTCTGTACGCTGGTATTTTTCCCGCTTGTTTCAAAGCAGTTTTTCACCGCATTTCCCCGTGGTGTTGGGCATGTTTTTTTGGTGGTCTTACGCTCCACACCTGAATATCTGATGGCGTTTATTTTGTTGTTGCTGTGGGGGCCGTCGATGCTGCCAGCAATTGTCGCATTGGCCTTGCATAACGGTGCAATCATCGGGCACTTGGTTGGTCGATATAGCAACGAGCTTGTCATACGACAAGATGCGAGTCGTGGCTTAAATCGCTACCACTACGAAGTAGTTCCGCGTGTCTATGGTCAGATGATGGCGTTTTTGTTTTACCGTTGGGAGGTAATCGTTAGGGAAACGGCTATCTTAGGCATCCTAGGCGTGGCCACGCTGGGCTTCTATATTGATAGCGCGATTCAAGAGATTCGCTTTGACCGAGCCATTGTGCTGATCGCTGTCACGGCGCTGCTGAATCTCGGCATAGACATGCTTTCTCGGAGACTAAGGCGTTGGTTTCGATTGAGCTCTGACTTAACTATCGGGTAGCGATTTGTAATTGGGCGCAAGTCTTACCGAGCAACCACCCAGCGTCAGGTTTGTCGTAGAATACGACCCTTATCCTCAACACATTATGGCCGCCGCACATGCCGAATATTGAACCTTTAGAAATCGACGAGCTTCCCGCTGAGCTCTCCGCAATTGCTGACAACTACCAAAAAACAATGGGTGAGGTGCCGGCTTCTTTTCGCACGATGGCACGCAAGCCTTTAATCGCCAAGGCCTACGGGGATTTGCAAAAAGCGATCGCTCAATCGATCACTTATCCGGCAGAGCTACGCTCGATGATGTTTTTGATGCAGAGCCAAGCCAGTGGGTGTTTGTATTGTCAGGCGCACTCCGTGTCGGCACTTGCGCGCAGCAATAACGTCAGCGAAGAGAAGATAAAAGATCTTTGGGCTTTTGAGACAAGCGCTGTTTTTAGTGATGCTGAGCGGGCGGCGCTTCGCTTTACATTAGCGGTAGCCAGCCGGCCCAACGCCGCCTCTGAGGTGGAGTTTGCGGGTTTGCGCGAGCATTACAACGAAGAGCAAATCGTTGAAATGGTGGCGGCATTGTCCGTCGGAGCATTTTTAAACACGTGGAACGACACCGCAGCCACACAGCTTGATTCGAAGTCAGTTGAGACCGCCTCGGCGAATTTGGGTGAGCGTGGTTGGACCGCTGGTAAACACGGCTAGCCGCACATTGTGGCAACACAAAATCTGAACTTCACGATTTTTAGTTGTTTAGTGTTTCGTTTCTCTCAACAGACATAACCGGGTGAGAGAAACGAGGCTCGCGGCACCTAAATAGTCTCTCGTAGTGCTTTGACCAGTAGCTGGTTTTCTTCGGGGTGGTTAACGGCGAGCCGTAAGTGCTGGGCTGAACTGCCCACCTTATTGCTGCACTCGCGAATCAGCAGTCCGTGCTCATCTAGTAGCTTATCTCTTAAAGTTTTGCCGTCAACGTGATCGGCTAGCTCTACAAATAAAAAATTCGCTTCTGAGGGGAAGACCTTCAACCCATCGATAGTAGCCAAGCTGTTGGCAAACACAAGCCTGTCTTTGCGGCATAACTCAAAGCTGTTATCGAGCTGCTCGCGCATGTCGGCGACTCGCTGCAAGACAAAAGCGGCCAGGCCGTTGATGTTCCAAAAGGGAATCTGGTTGCGCAGTTGCTGAGCGATACGTGGGTTGCTTATTGCGTAGCCGAGCCTCACACCATGCCATCCCAGTGACTTACCTAGGCTTTTCACCACGATGACATTCTGCTCATTCATGGCGTGTTGTACTGCGCTTTCTACACGCGAAAAATCAATAAAAGACTCGTCGATGATTATACGGTCGAGGTCTTTCAGTTCTGTCGTTAGTTGTTTGATATCTGGCAGTGATAACACGGCGCCGGTAGGATTGTTGGGGTTTGATAACACCAGTGTTCTGATTGCGTGCTCGCGTACGTGTGCAATTATCTGTTCGACAGACAAACGGTAATTGTGCTCTTGTTGTCGTTGTATGAAACGACAGTCGACATTGTGCCGAGGCGGCAGGTCGGTCCATTGGCCAAATGTCGGCACAGATGTCGCAAACGGTGCTGCGGCGCTCTGGCACAAAAGTGTTATCAGCTCGGTCGACCCGTTGGCTACCACGATGTTTTCGGCTGGTATCTGTACCAGTTTGCTCAAGGCTTGCTGGTGTGTTTCGGCGTAGTCAGGGTAGTATTTCACCAAATCAGGCAGGGCGTCTTTTATTTGCTGCATTAACTCGGGCGGCGGAAAATACCGATTGACGGGAACACAAAAATCAATCGGTGTAGCAGCTGTGGCCAAGCTCGCCCGAACACTTCTAAATGACGGATTGTGCGCTTGGGTGTTGAACAGATCAATAGCAGTATTAGCAGACACGGCAGCCTCCAGAGATCACACGATACGAGCCTAAAATCTGCACAGATTCGCCAAAGTGACGGTCTATCTGTTGCCACAGCTTGTGTGCGAGATTGTCGCTGCTGCGATGCAACACACCAAGCACGGTACCACTGTGAGCGCAATTGAGCCCCAGCGCTCCGTGTACACGGGTGCAGGCCAGTAGAGCCTCAAAGGGGGCTTTGGGCAGTATTTCTTGGTTTAACCTGGCGCTGGCGGTTGCTGCTTGAGCGATAAGCTGAAGGTCTTGGCGGCGTAAGCCTTTTTTAAGCGTGAGCAGCGTGTTGATCAGCAGATCTTGTTGCTCTTTATAGAGAGCACGAGCGCGAGCTCGGTCAAACGCCTGCGTGTCCACCTCGCCGCCGCAGTCAACCACGATCACACTCAGGTCGTTTGGGGCTGAAAAGCTATCAAGTAAGCTACCGCCAAGGTGGTCGACTTGGCTTATTCCTGAGAGGTGAACGTGATCAGAGGGTTCTACTTGTGCAATTATCTCGCTGATCTGTGTGGGTGATAGCGCGTAGTTGTAGATGTTGCAGGCTACCGCTAGCGCAGCGGCTATGTCGGAGGAGCTGGATGCCATGCCCTTGCCTCGAGGGATGTCGCTTTCGAGCAAAAACTCGCGGCCCTGGTGGCAGGCGTTCAACGTATTGCGCTGTGGCGATTGCGTGCTCTGCACGTATTGCTCAAGCAAGTCTAAGGCATCTTTTACCTTGGTAAAGTGCCGATCCCTGCGCAGTTTAAAGCCCTCTGATGTCGCTGTAAAAGCGGTGGCTTTGGCGTAGCGCTCGATAGGGCAGTTGACCAGAAAATCTTGGCCACCAATGTTGCCTTGCATGAGCTCCCCGCAAGTAGCAGGCGCTAGCCGCTGGCAAAGTTTCTGTGGTTTGTTCTTGCGGACTTGCTGTTCTTCTACACGGTTAAATTGCTTAGGGCTCGCCGAGGTAGGAGAGTAATCCAGTGTCATGTGCGCTGCTTGTCTGGTGGTATTCATGTTGACTCCAACGGTGGTGACGAATGACAGGCAAAATTTGCTTTCGTCTTGTTCAACGCGAGTCGATGGCAACGGTTGACTTAGTTATATGTAAAAGATTGTCAGGGCACACAGCGTTAGCTCTGCGCGCAGTCAAGCACATAGGCACTGTGTTGTGGCTGTTTTAGTTTAGGTGTTAGCGCTTTAAATCGGCCTACTGCCAACGTCCACGTGGGTTCTGCACTTTTTTCCATGCATGGTCAGGGTGGGTTTTTTGTTGCCAACCGCGGTAGGGATGTTGCGCCAACAGCGCCTCATTTTTAAACACAAAAATTAGCCCCATGCCCGCAACAAAACCTCCGATGTGCGCCCAGAACGCTGTGCCTCCACCTGTGCCACCAATGGAGTTAAAACCGCCAATCAGTTGCACGATAATCCAGTAACCGAGCATAGCAATGGCGGGTATGGCGAAAGTAGTGGCAAAAAAACCAAGAAACAGCAGCATGTGTACGTGCACGCGCGGGTAGAGAACAATATAAGCGCCCATCACACCGCCGATAGCACCCGATGCTCCTACCATGGGGGTTGGTGACGCCGCGTTAAAAGCGTACTGCGCAGATGCCGCAGCGGCGCCACACAATAAATAGAAGGCTAAGAAGCGCGCCGAGCCCATCGAGTCTTCTACGTTGTTGCCAAAGATATACAAAAACCACATGTTGCCAATGATGTGCATCCAGCCGCCATGCATAAACATAGAGCTGATCACGGTGAACCAGTCGGCTTGCCCGTCAATAGGGCAGTAGCTTGTACCGGAGTTGATAAAGTTACCACTCAGGTCAGCGGGGATCAGGCCAAACTGACAGATAGAAGCACTGAGTGAGGGCTCTTGTCCTAGGCCTTGTAACAACACCCACACCAGCACGTTCATCGCTATGAGAGCGTAGGTGACTATCGGCAGGGAGAGCTGAGGGTTTTCATCACGGATTGGGAACATAGCGTTGCGGTTCTGGTAGTTTTTTCAACAGCTATACTGCCAGTTTGGTGGCGAAAAATGTATTGCCGCTTGGTAGAGAGTGCTCCGTCTTGGCAATCGAGGCTGTATTGGCGGCCTTGCGTATGGTTTTTTAGGGTGCTTAGTCGGCCAATTCACAAGTAATCTATAGCCAAAATAGGTCTTCTGTATTGGGCCTAGCGCCTATATGCGGTGGTGCACAGCGGGTTTTTAGCGATATTGCCGATGTTTCAGCGGTCGCGAATAACAAAAGTGTGTTTTTTCTGCTGTTAAGCTCGTCGCTTGTGTCGGCGTGGCAAGCTAACTGCACAATAGCAGGTAGTCATGAAATTGGCGGTCACGTGGTTGGGTAGGGCAAATACAGCCCGTCGATTCGCTGCTGACGAAATTGTGCGCTTGTTTTGGGTTGAGTATCTGGAATTGAATAGGAGAATGGGTTGATCCCGTTATTGTTGTTACCGGGCATGATGTGCACTGGTGCGTTATTCCGCGAGCAGACCGCCCATTTCTCGGCAGAGCGAGTGGTGCAAAATGCACCGCTGAACGACCACCGCTTTGTACACACTCTGGCGCAGCACGTGTTAGAGCAAGCGCCACCTACATTCGCGTTGTGCGGGCACAGTATGGGCGCAATTGTGGCTATCGAAGTACTGCGCCAGGCGCCAGCGCGGGTTAAAGGCATCGCGTTGATGAATACCAACCCTTTGACCGAGATACCTAGTGTCAGGCAAAAGCGTCATCCACAAATTGTCAAAGTGCGATCGGGTGGTTTGCTGGAAGTGATGCGTGATGAAATCAATCCACACTATCTGGCCGATGAAGAGGACAGCAACGATATTCTGGAGCTGTGCACCGACATGGCCGTGGAGTTGGGTCGCGATGTTTTTTTGCGGCAGTCACTGGCAATGCGAGATCGACCCGAACAAAGTAAAATCCTGCGCGCTATTCGCGTACCGACACTCATACTGTGCGGCGAGTACGACAAGGTGAGCCCGCTGGGGAGGCACCAGATGATGCACCAAATGGTGCCCGGTTCCACGCTTGCCGTGGTATCCGATGCTGGCCATCTTCCGGTGCTGGAGCAACCCATCGAGAGCAATCGACACATACAAGCTTGGCTGCACGCATGCGACAGCCGTATTCACGCCGATAATCTCGGCTGAAGTAAAGCGCTTTTGGGTTGCTGTAGCGGTTTTAGTTCGCACTTCTCGAAATCCCACTCTACATAAGCCCCTAATCGTAGAGCCTAAAAAACTCTAAGCGCTCTAGGGCCTCTCTCAAGCTAGAGAATTTTCTGCAAATATCAGAGTGCGCTGCACGCATTTTAGTCCGAGACTAAGGCATCTAACCATGTCGCTATTGCGTTGAGATTGCGTAGCTAGTTAAATAGCAACTCAGCTGTGGATGCTGCCCGTGTTTGTTATGCGGCGTAGCGGTGTTCATTGCTACACATGTAACTACCAAGAGGTGAGTCGTGAAAGCCACAGTTGTGTTAACCCGCCAATGGCCGGCCGAAGTAGAGCAGTATCTAGAGCAACACTACGACTTGCGACGCAATGTAAGTGACGAGCCATTTACTGCGCAGCAAATGCAGGCGGCGTTGTGTGAGGCAGACGCTGTACTGCCGACGGTAACTGATACTTTAGATGCGTCCGTGTTTGATACAAAAAACATTCGCGCCAAAATCATCGCCAACTACGGTGTTGGGTTTAGCCACATCGACACAGCTGCCGCGATTGCAGCGGGTATTGTGGTGAGCAATACCCCCGATGTGTTGAGTGAGTGCACCGCAGATATCGCCATGACTTTGATGTTGATGGTGTCTCGACGCGCGGGCGAAGGTGAGCGCGAAGTGCGAGAAGGGCGCTGGGCTGGCTGGAGACCGACACATCTTGTCGGGCAGAAAGTGTCGGGTAAAACGCTCGGTATTATTGGCTACGGTCGTATAGGGCAGGTGATGGCCAAACGTGCGCACCACGGTTTTGGTATGTCCATAAAGGTCTTTAATCGCTCAGCGGTCTCGGCTGATATATTGGCACAAAACAACGCCGAGCAATGCAGTAGTCTCAGCGAGTTGTTGCAGCTCTCAGATGTGGTTTCTTTGCACTGTCCGGGAGGTGATGATAATCGTCATTTGATCAATGCAAACGCCTTGTCACAGATGAAACAAAGCGCCTACCTGATTAATACCGCTCGCGGTGAAGTGGTGCATGACGATGCACTCATTGAAGCCTTAACATCTGGCCAAATTGCAGGCGCGGGCTTGGATGTTTTTGAAGGCGAGCCGACTCTGGATAAGCGCTATTGCGCGCTAGATAACGCCGTGTTGCTGCCGCACTTGGGCAGCGCCACAAAAGAGACGCGCGTAGAAATGGGCATGCGTGCATGCCAGAATTTGGAAGCTTTTTTCGCGGGCCGTGAGCCCGGAGACAGAGTGGCTTGAACACTGTGTTTTAAAGGGGTTAGGTTGCTCGAGCCTGCGTAAAAACTAAGCGCAGCGCGGGCATGAAGCCCATGAGATAAAGCTCACGTACAACCTAACTTCCCTAACATTTTCGATTGCTTAAGTTTCTGGCCATGCTATTTGGATGTTACGCCTCTTAGCTCTCGATTGCGCTGGAACACGTCCAGACCTTGTTGTTTTAACCACCAAGGTAAATCGATCATCACCCAGTTCTCTACCAACTTATCGTCTTCTCGACGGTAAATATCGACCACTTGCATTGTTGCATCCATGCTGCCACCAGGCAGCCCCAGCCATCCGCCCACTGGGCTGTTGCTCAAGTTGGGCCAACCAAAAAAGCACGCGTAGTTACCTTCGGCAAAGCGGCAGACGTGGCCGACAAATTTTTTGTCTGCTAATTGGCTGCGAAAAGGCAGTTGGTGTTGCTCTTGGTAGCGCTCAATGGTGTAGCTGGCACCTATGCCGGCGGGCCCGTACCAGAGCATATCGTCACTCCATGTTTTAGCTAATATCTCGGGTGGGCAGTCCATGGCTCCGCTTTCATTGAGTGCTGTCAGGTCGCCAACCATTTCTTCTATCAGCGCGAGGGTTTTTTTACCTTCTTGTGCGGGCTGAAGTTGTTCCGTAACGCCGTCGTGTGTGCGAGGGCCGGGGTAGTTGAAATATGTGCCTGTACTTGCCGGAAGGGGATTCACACCCGCCTGAACCATCAATCCGATGAGATCAATAAACACGCCGGTCTGGCTGATTTTTCCATCCTGCACACAGTTAAATTCTGCGTAGCGGATATTGACGATACGTCTTGTTGCGGGTACTCCAAGAAAGTCATGGTCAAACAGGCCCATAAAGTTGCCCATGCTCATCACCCATGTTTCACCGCCGTAGACATTCTCTCCCGCGATAAAAATGTCTTCTCGTCTTTGCATTCGGGTTAGGGAGTGTTTGAGCGGTTGCCAAAAAACCTCGGCGGCTTGCTGAGCGCCTGATTGCTCCCTAAAAGGGTATACACCACGCCAAGAATATTCTGCCGAAGTGTGGGCAGACAAAACCTCTGCCTGTTGCGCGACGGATGCCTTTTCCAAGGCGCGCATGTACTCGCGAACAATCTGTTTTGCTTGTTGAAAATCATGCATAGAGGCTGCTTCCTAGCGGTTAATCGCTGTTTTTGTGGTACCCAGAGGCTAAATACAGTCCGGTGATAATTATTTTGCATACGAATGCAAAAAGTTCTTGCGCTCAGTTTGCCTTTGCCAGTATTGTTTTGCAAACGCATGCAATATTGCACCAAACGGCAGTGAGGATACACACGAATTATGGCCGAAATAGAGCTACGCAATCTGTGCAAAAAATGGGGTAATTTTGTTGGAGTCGACAACTTTAACCTAACCATCGCTGACCGCGAATTTTTGGTGCTGCTAGGGCCTTCGGGCTGTGGCAAAACCACGACCATGCGTATGATCGCAGGCCTAGAGGATGTCACCTCGGGTGAGATCAGAGTCGACGGCAAGGTGGTCAATGATCTCGACCCCAAAGACCGCGACGTAGCGATGGTCTTTCAGTCCTACGCGCTGTACCCCAACATGAATGTCTACGAGAACATTCGCTTTCCACTTAAAGTTCGCAAGGTTGACCCTTCCACGCATGACGCCCGTGTTAAGCGTGCCTCAGCAATGGTGGAGCTGGATGAATTCCTGCACCGCAAGCCTGCCGAGTTGTCGGGCGGTCAGCGCCAGCGAGTTGCTCTGGCACGTGCCGTTGTACGCGAGCCCAATGTCTTTCTGATGGACGAGCCGCTCTCAAACTTGGACGCCAAGTTACGTGTTTCTACCCGAGCGCAAATCAAAAATCTCAGCCACGAGCTGGCAGTCACCACTGTGTATGTCACCCACGACCAAATTGAAGCCATGACGCTTGCGGATAGGGTGGTCGTGATGCGCGCTGGCATTGTGCAGCAAGTTGGTACACCAACGGACATCTACGACAAACCGGCCAATGCGTTTGTGGCGAGTTTTATCGGTTCACCGGCCATGAACTTAGTTGATGGCGAAGTAAAAGGCGGTGTGTTCAAAGCGCAGCACATGGAAGTTAGCAATATTGACGCTAAAGATGGGCCACTAACTTTAGGCTTTAGAGCGGAAGATGTCGGCCTCGCCACCGAGGGTGCAAGCAGTCAGATCAATGCACCTGTGTATGCCATGGAGCTGTTAGGCGATGCGACCATGATTTCGGTGCGCATTAATGGTGGTTTGGTATCGGTCAAGGCAGACAAAAACTTCCGCGCCAACATCGGTGATCAAGTGTCGATCGCTATAGAGAATGAGTTCTGCCATTTGTTTGAAGCTGAAACCGGTGCTCGCCTTAGCGCGTGAGTGATCGACTACAGCTAAACCAGAGCAGTCGCAATGGTGGCTGTTCAAATAATAAAAATCGGAGACTACAACCCATGCTTCTGAAAAAACTAACCCTTGCAGTGTCACTCGCGCTCAGTGCTAATGCAGCCTACGCCGGCTGCGGTATCGAATCAGGTCGGGTGAATATTGTCGGCAACGAATTTCCCGCGATTCACACCGTCGCCGATATGGCGGCGAGCTGCGCTGGTGACGGTGTCACTGTCGAAGCTAATCTCACCGCTGATCATCAGAAAATCAACCTTGCTGGCATGCAGGGCGACCCAGCCGAGTACAGCTCTGCCATTATTGCTAACTCATCTATTGTTGCCTTAATAAACGAAGATGTTATTCGTCCACTTGATGATTTAATTGCCCAGCACGGCGAGGGTATGCCTAAAAATAATTTCATCACTATCGACGGAAAAGTCATGGCAGTTGCGTTTATGGCCAACGCGCAGCACTTGATGTATCGCCAAGACGTACTGGAAAAAGTCGGCGTTGAAGTGCCTAAAACCTACGAGGAATTTCTTGCAGCGGCCAAGCTGATTCGTGAGGCGGGCATCATGGAGAACCCAGTTGGTGGTGCTTACATGGCGGGCTGGAACTTAGCGCAAGAGTTCACCAATATGTACATCGGATACGGTGGCGAATTCTACAAGACCGGGTCGGCTGAAGTTGATATTAACAATGAAAAAGGCGTTGCAGCGCTGGAGATGATGAAGTCTCTGAGCGAATACATGAACCCTGACTTCCTGACCCATGACTCCAATGCCACTGGCGCAGAGGTTGAAGCGGGCAATGTGGCACTGCTCAACTTCTGGGGCTCGCGCATGGGCAAGTTGATGGACAATGAAGGTGCTGAAGAAGAGGTCTATAGCAATTTACGGGTTGCTGGTCCTATGACCGTAGCCGGCGGCGATGTGCCCGCAACTACCTTGTGGTGGGACGGCTGGACGGTTGCCAAGAACATCTCTGACGCCGACGCTGAAGCGACCTTTTTGGCACTCAAAAAAGGCAGCAGCCCCGAAATTCTAAACGAAGAAACCATGCTGCAAGCGGTGTGGATGATAGACGGTTACACGCCAGCAGATGTTAATGCCGGTGTTTTTGACGCTATCAAAGCTGGCTCCAAGCCTTATCCAATGCTGCCGTACCACGGTTTGTTGCACACGGCACTGGGCGATAACCTCGCAGAGTTTTTACAGGGCAAAGAGAGCGCAGAACAGGCCTTGTCAGACACTGAAGATGCTTACACCACCGCGGCTCAAGAGAAAGGCTTTCTCTAGCGTCTCGGTCACCGGCGCGTGCTTGGCATCTTCAAGCCGCGCTAACTTGAGGTGTCAGCACAGTCGCAACCGGTGCTTCAAGCGCTAGTTGTTGTAGTTGTTTAACTGCTTGTTTTTCTCGTTGAATGTTGTCTATCGGCCAGTACAAAGCAGAGCGATGTTGTCAGTCGATATTTTCCTATTTACTCAGTTTTGGATTCCGACCCATTATGAAACATAAGACGTTCTTTTGGTTTGTGCTTCCGTCTGCGCTGGCCATGTTGCTATTTATTTTTGTGCCGATTATCTCGGTGCTGTTGCAATCAGTCTACGTTGACCACGAACAGGTGATCATACAGGTTGAAAACTGCGGTCCTTTTGGCTGCACCCAGACAACCACCGTTGATCAAGAGGCTACACGAGAGCTTCGCGAGAGTAGTCCTCTAGGTCGCTTTGCAGGTTTGACCACCTATTTTGATCGCAACCATTTGGCGGTGGATGAAGTCTCTGATGCTTGGGCTAATACCAACAGTTGGAGCGATTTTAAGGCCAAGCTTGTCAATCTGCCATTTTACAAATCGCTGAATTTTACCTTGGCGTACACCTTTATCGTCACGCCGTTGACAATCATCGTCGGCTTTATTATCGCGGTAGCGGTCAACAGTGCAGTGAAAGCGATACGTGGCCCACTGATCTTCTTTTCGCTGTTGCCGATGATGGTGACACCGCTGGTGGGATCCTTAATTCTTTTCTGGATGGTTGACGCACGTGGGGTGGTCGGTGTCGCGCTGCAAACTCTCAGTGGTGACCCGACGCTCTCGGTTAAAGCGTCTACTTCGCTGACGTGGGTGATGTTGTTGGTCTACGGGGTTTGGCACTCGGCGCCTTTTGCTTTTATTGTTTATTACGCTGGGCTGCAAACGGTCAACAACGACACTCTAGAAGCCGCGATGATTGACGGCGCCAGTCGTTGGGAACGCATTCGTTACGTGGTAATACCGCACTTATTGCCGCTCACGACCTTCATCGCGCTCATGCAATTGATGGATAACTTTCGTGTGTTTGAGCCGATCGTCAGCTTTAATGCCTCGGCGCATGCGACCTCGCTGTCCTGGGCAATCTATAACGATCTGGGCGGTGAGACTCGGCAATTGAGCTCTGCGGCTGCCACTTCGGTACTCACCATCATTGGTATCTCAATACTCTTATTGCCGGTGCTTATTCGCACTTGGCGTGACTTTTCTCGGAAGTAGGGGCGCACAATGTCAACTGCTCAAACGCAAAAGAAATCCAAAGCACTTAACACCCTACTGGTAGCGGTGCTTGTTATTTGGATGTTGCTCGCGGCTTTTCCTTTTTTGTGGACACTATGGGGCTCGTTTAAAGTCGAGGGAGATTTCTTCTCTAAAGCCAGTTGGTTTAATGCCATCACTGGCCCCTTGACCAGCGAAAGCTCAGGCTCTAGTGTCACTGGTGCTGGTTACCACGGCGCTTGGATCAAAGAAGCTTTTGGTCTCGCCGCCTTAAACACCGCCATCGTGTGTTTATTCGTGGTCACCATTTCGCTAACCTTTGGCACTTTGGGCGGCTACGCCTTAGCGCGATCAACCTATCGCTACACATTTTGGTTCTTGATTATCGCTTTAATTTTTCGAGCGATGCCCCCCATCACCTTAGTGTCGGGCTATTTACCGGTGTTTTTTGAGTGGAATATGTGGGGGCATTTACCCACGGCCATCGTTGTCTTAGTGGCTATCAATCAGCCTTTTACGCTGTGGATGCTGCATTCATTTTTTAAGAATATTCCAGCTGACCTAGATGAAAGTGCCATGGTTGACGGCTGCAATCGCTTCCAAGCTTTTCGCCATGTGATCGTGCCAGTGATGTGGCCAGGTGTGGTTACCACTGGTTTGTTTTCATTCTTGTTGGCATACAACGATTTTGCGGTCACTGCGATGATTCTCTCCAAAGAGAACCAGACCATGATCCCCAAAATCGCGAGCTTTTTAGGCACCACACAAACCAAAGGTAATGTCATGTTTGCTGTTGCAGCAGTGGTATCGGTCACGGCTCCGTTGTTTGTGATGGTGATGGTGTTTCAGAGGCAGATTGTTTCTGGTTTGACCGCCGGTGCGGTGAAGGGGTAGTTCATTGATCAGATCAGATTTGGTCGTGTTTTTTAGTGGGCCTTTAAGTCAAAGTTTTCACTCTGTTGAAGGGGTCTTTAAAAAAATCGTCGCAGGCTAGAGGGAGAGTGGAGTCATCGAGACGTCTGAGTCCATTTCAAATTTGCCCAATCTTATTTGGGTTGGATGCTCTTAATCAAAAAGAGCTTCATTTTTGTGCAACGTAAGAGCGATAGTTAAATGAAAGGATCTAGACCAGAACAGGCAGCGCTTAGCCGCGATACCGACATGTCTAAAACCGACGATACGCGACGCGTGATCGAAGGCATGGTGGATGGCCTCAACGATCATCGTATTGGTGATATTGGCGAGTTTTTCGCTGAGACGTTTCGTTGGATAGGCAACACGGGTTGTGGCAATAAAACCGGCTTGCAAGAGTTCCAAGAGAATTGGCAGCAACCTTTTCAAGCAGCCTTCTCGGACAAAACCTGTATTGATGAAGCACGATTGTATATGGGCGAATGGGCAGCAGCTTTTGGTCGCCAAGAAGCGACGCATAGCGGCGAGTTTATGGGCATAGCCGCCACCGGCCAGAAAGTAGAGATTCGTTACATGGATTTCTGGAAGGTTGTGGACGGAAAAATAGAAGACAATTGGGTCATGGTGGATTTTCCGCACGTGATGGCTCAGTTGGGAAAAGACGCATTTGACGGCGAGGGCTGGGAGGCTTTTGATCGTGGAGAGAAAACGCCTCCTAAACCGGCGTAGAACACCGCGGTTCCGTAGCTGCGATAAGTGTGAGGGAGCGCCAAGCTCGCATCGCGGGAGATGCTCCCGAAGAAATTGATTATTGGCTCGATGCCTAAAGGATAAAAAATGACTATCGAATATTTAAAGCGCGGCAAACCAGCCGATGAGCGCGCGGAAGATGATGCGAAGGTGCGCCAGATTGTTGAGACGACACTTGTCGATATAGAGGCACGCGGTGACGTGGCTGTGCGTGAGCTAGCTGAAAAATTCGATAAAGATTCTCGCGACAGTTACCGTCTAAGCGATGATGAAATTCAATCGTTGATCGCACAGGTGTCGGACAGTGATATCGAGGACATCAAGTTTGCGCAGACACAGGTGCGTCGGTTTGCTGAAGCACAACGTGCTTCCATGACCGACATTGAAGTGGAGACTTTGCCTGGGGTGATATTGGGGCACAAAAATATCCCTGTGCAATCTGTTGGTTGTTATGTACCAGCGGGTAAATTTCCGATGGTGGCCTCCGCGCATATGTCGGTGTTGACAGCCGCTGTAGCGGGTGTGCCGCGCATTGCTGCGACTACTGCGCCATTCCAAGGGCAGCCCAACCCCGCAGTGGTTGCGGCCATGCACATGGCGGGCGCACACGAGATTTACGTGCTTGGTGGCATGCAAGGTGTGGGCGCGCTGGCGCTCGGCACACAGACAATCGAGCCAGTACACATGCTGGTGGGGCCAGGCAATGCATTTGTTGCCGAAGCCAAACGACAATTGTTTGGTCGTGTGGGTATTGATTTGTTTGCTGGACCCACTGAGACCATGGTGATTGCCGATGACACGGTAGACGCTGAAATGTGCGCCACTGATTTACTCGGTCAGGCCGAGCATGGCTACAACTCTCCAGCGGTGCTGCTGACTAATTCGCGCAGCCTAGCGGAAGGCACCTTGGCCGAGATTGATCGACTGTTAAAAATCTTGCCCACAGCAGGTACGGCTGGTGTTAGCTGGCAGGACTACGGTGAAGTGATCCTGTGCGACAGCTACGATGAGATGTTGGCGGTAGCCGACGATATCGCATCAGAGCATGTGCAGGTAATGACTGATCGCGATGATTGGTTTCTCGAGAAAATGACTTGCTACGGTGCACTGTTTTTAGGGCCGCGCACAAATGTATCTAATGGCGATAAGGTGATCGGCACCAACCACACCTTGCCAACCAAAAAGGCAGGGCGGTACACCGGTGGATTATGGGTGGGTAAGTTTCTGAAAACGCACAGCTATCAACGTGTCACTACTGACGAAGCAGCCGCTGAGATTGGTGCCTATTGCTCGCGCTTGTGCATGCTTGAAGGCTTTGTCGGTCACGCCGAACAAGCCAATGTACGTGTGCGGCGCTACGGCGGCGTCGATGTGCCTTATGGCGCTGCAGCAAGACTGAAGTCCTAAGCATGACCGATCAGCACACACACCATAAGGCCTTGATCGCACCTTGGCGGCAGGCGTTGTATGACTTCGACGCTGAGCAGGCCGTCAGTGTGTTGCGTGACTTGTGCGCGGCGGATGTTGTGTTCCATTGCTGTCACCCCTTGGGTGACTTTCAGAGCGCCGATACATTTTTTGCCGCGAGCTTAGCCTTGTTGCAAGGGGCCTGGCCTGATCTGGAGCGTCGCGACACCATTGTGATGGCTGGCAGTGCCGATGCAGACAGGCACTGGGTAGGCTGCTGCGGCTATTACACCGGCACTTTTTTATCGCCGTGGCTGCACATTCCACCGACTGGCCATCAAGTGGCGATGCGATTTCATGAGTTTTATCGTTTCGACGGTGACAAGCTTGTGGAAGTGCAGCTTATTTGGGATATCCCCGAAGTGATGATGCAAGCGCAAGTTTGGCCGTTGGCTCCTAGTTTGGGGCGTGATTGGCAGGTGCCAGCGCCAGCTACTCAAGATGGGCTTGTGGCAGGCCCTTACGATGAAGCGCAAAGTGCGGCGAGTTGTGCCTTAATTGTCGAGATGCTGGCAGCGATGATTCGTCACCCATCACAAGGTGGTGCAGAGACGATGCAACTATCGCGCTATTGGCACCCTAAGTTGAATTGGTACGGCCCGGCGGGCATCGGCACTGGACGTGGCGAGCAGGGCTTTCGCCACTGGCATCAGCGGCCCTTTATTGCCGCTATGCCCGATCGTGGGCAATCGCAACAAGGTACCAATCACGACTTCTTCGCCGATGGTTCGTATGCCGCCGTGACCGGCTGGCCCAATATGACTCTGACCCAGAGCCACGGTGGTTGGCTTGGCATTGCGCCGACGAACAAAAAAATAGTTCTGCGTAGCTTGGATTTTTGGCGAATTGAACAGGGGCTTATTAGAGAAAACTGGGTACTGATTGACCTACTGCACATGTACGATCAAATCGGTGTGGATGTTTTTGCTCGGTTGCAGGAGTTTAATCGGGCACGCAATATGGCGCCGATTGCGCAGCTGATGGAGCATATGCATGATTAACCAGCGCAATAAGCAGCTTGTATTGAACTACTGGCAAGCGATAGATAGCGCGCCTATAGATTGTGTAGGTGAAGTCGCCTCAGAGTATTTGTCAGCAGACTTTTGCTGTAAGGCGCCTGCGCCTCTTGGCTCCTTGTTGGGGCCCGAAGCTATGTCGCAGAGTTTGTTGGCACCGCTAAAGCGAGCGATACCAGAGCTTCAGCGACAGACGCATTTGTTTTTAGGCGGTCAATCCATTGATCACGCAGATGGCAGCGCCAAAGACGCCTACTGGGTCTGCGGTGCTGGGTATATGTGCGGCAAAGCCGTAGAGCGCTTTTTGGGTATTCCTGCGACCGATGTTGATTTGCGTATTCGTTGGAGTGAGTTTATTCGCTTTAATGGCGAGCAAATGATCGAGTCGCAGTTGATACTGGATTTTGTCGATTGGTTTGAGCAGATTGATTTACCCGTTTTGCCTAAAGCACGCGGCGTAGCACATGTGTTTCCGGCAGCGACGGGGTATGACGCTGTATTGCTTGAAACTCAGAAAGATGAAGACACAGCTGACACACTCAAGCTTGGCTATGACCTCATTTACGGTGGCTTGAACAGTTTTGATAAAGGCGATCTCAGTAGCATGGGTATGGCCACGTACTTTCACCCAAACCTAAAATGGTATGGACCTGGTGGCATCGGTGCATGCTTGTCTTTTAAAGAGTTTGAACAGCTGCATCAGCAGCCCTGGTTAGTCGCTTTCCCAGACCGAAAAGTACAAGGATTAGAGTCCTTATTTGCTGAGGGTCGCTTGTTAGCTGGCTCAGGTGTGGCAGGCGTACGCGCCACGCACAGTGGGCCTTATTTGGGGGAAGCGGCCAGCGGTGTAACGCTGGATGTATCGGGCATCGATTTTTGGCTTCGTACAGATGGTCAGTTTACCGAGAATTGGGTGTTTGTCGATATGATCGATTTGTTTGGCCAAATGGGAGTTGATCTTTTTGCGCGTATGGCCGAGCAAAGAGACAATAACGAAGCTTGATTTATCGGATAATAGCTTCCTTCTTTTTAACGATTACGGATACAAGACATGATGCAGCTTCCAAAAACCCCGTCTTTCAATCTTGAGGGGAAACGCGCATTGGTCGTGGGAGCGTCCTCGGGGATTGGGCTCGCGTGTGCTTCGGCCTTGGCGCAGGCCGGCGCAGAGGTGTTTTTGGCCGCACGACGTGAAGCGCAGTTGGGGGAGGCGGTTAATGCCATGCGTAACGAAGGCTGGAATGCCCAAGCTCTCGCTTTGGATATTGTTGATGTTGAAACGACCGCCAAGACCATTGCACAGCATGGTCCCTTTGATGTGTTGGTCAATAGCGCCGGCTTGGCAATTCACAGTCCGGCTGAAAACACCAGCGTCGCCGATTTTGACACCGTCATGGCGGTGAATTTACGTGGGGCGTACTTTCTCTCGCAAGCGGTCGCAAAAGGCCTGTTGGCAGCAGAAAAGCCTGGTTCGTTGATCAATATATCGTCGCAGATGGCGCACGTCGGCGGCATTGACCGAGCGGTGTATTGCGCTTCTAAGTTTGCGGTTGAAGGATTTACCAAAGCGATGGCCATTGAATGGGGGCCAAATAAAATTCGCATTAACACCATTTGTCCAACGTTTATCCGCACACCGCTGACCGAGCAGACCTTCGATCAGCCAGAGCGTGTGAAGTGGATTGAAGAGAAGATCAAGCTAGGCCGCACGGGCACCGTGGAAGACATTATGGGGTCGGTACTGTATTTAGCATCCGATGCATCGTCGTTGGTCACGGGTACATCAATGCTGGTTGATGGTGGTTGGACGGCGGACTAATGGCTAAAAGCAAAGTAACCTCAGCAGAAGTCGCGCGGTTGGCTGGCGTGAGTCAATCCGCGGTATCGCGCGTATTTACCCCAGGTGCCAGTGTGTCGGACAAAACAGCCGACAAAGTCCGCAGCGCCGCGAATGAACTTGGCTACAGGCCAAATGTATTGGCGCGCTCGTTGATCACGGGTAAATCCCGCATTATTGGGCTGGTGGTGGCGTATTTAAACAACCAGTTTTACCCAGAAGTTTTGGAAAAACTCTCGCACGGTCTGCAAGCCGAGGGCTACCACGTATTGGTTTTTATGGCGCCACAGACGGCATCCAATATGGATCAAGTGTTGGAGGAAATCCTCGACTACCAAGTCGACGGTATTGTGTTGGCAGCAGTGGCGATGTCATCTGAGCTCGCTTCGCGCTGCCGTGCAGCAGGCGTGCCGGTGGTGTTGTTCAATCGTACCCAAGACAACGATTATCTCTCGTCGATCACTTCCGACAACGTGGCCGGTGGGCGCAAGGTCGCCGAGCATTTGGTCGCTTGTGGTTATCAGCAAATTGCTTACATCGCCGGTTGGGAAGGTGCTTCTACCCAGCGTGACCGCGAGACGGGGTTGCTGCAGGGTTTGAGCGCAGCTGGTCTAGAGCTTTACACGCGCGAGCAAGGCGAATTTAACTTTGAGCAAGCTAAGGTGGCGGCTAGGCGCATGTTTATGGTCGACGCGCCACCACAAGCTGTGTTTGTGTGTAATGACCATATGGCCTTTGCGGTGCTGGACGTACTGCGCAGCGAGCTCGGCTTAAAAGTGCCTGAAGACGTGGCCGTAGTGGGTTATGACGACGTGCCTGCGGCGGCTTGGGCCGCGTACCATTTGACCACTGTGCGCCAACCTGCCAATCGCATGGTCGACGAGACTATCCGCATACTTTTAGAGCAAATTGCGCAGGAAGACAAGGTCAAGACTCGGCGTGTGTCGCTCGACGGTCCACTGGTTGTACGCGGGACCACTCGACAACTTTAATCACCAGTAAGAGACAAATATGCAAGGCTTTGATCCAAAGTTTAAAGACTTCCCCGACTACATAATCGGTATCACCAAAGAGATTTGGGAAGACCGAGGTATCGCCACCCTGCACCAGTATTATGCACCGGATATCGTGGTGCGCTCGCCGGCCTCTGTGGTGGTGGGCAACCAAGACGTGATCTCTGCCACGCTTGCCACACTGGCTGAATTTCCCGATCGTACGTTGTACGGCGAGGACGTCATCTGGAGTGGCTCAGCAGAACAAGGCATGTTGTCTTCACATCGGCTGTTGTCGACCGCTACGCATACGGGTGACGGAGTCTACGGCGCCGCCACTGGCAAACGCTTAACCTACCGTATTATTGCCGACTGCCACGCCATTAATAACCAAATCAACGACGAATGGTTGATCCGCGACCAAGGCGCTATTGTGCGCCAGCTGGGCATGTTGCCTCTCGAATTCGCACGTACACAGATAGAGCGAGAAGGTGGAGCAGATAACTGCAAACCGTTGTTTTCTCCTGCTATTGACAAGCTAGGCCCCTACAAAGGAAAAGGCAATGACAACGCTTGGGGTCAGCGTTACGCTGATTTGATTACCCGCCTAATGGCGGCCGATTTGGCGGCGATTCCAATTGAATACGATCGTGCGTGCCAGCTTGAATACCCAGGTGGCGTGACAGGGCATTCGCACGTAGATGTCGATAAGTTTTGGACTGGCCTGCGGGCGAGCTTTCCCAATGCCGTGTTTAAAATAGAACACCAGATTGGCCGCGACGATCAGCTGATGCCACCGCGCGCGGCTATCCGTTGGAGTCTGCAGGGAAAACACGACGGCTGGGGGGCTTTTGGTGCGCCGAGTGGCGCAGACGTTTATATCATGGGAGCTTGTCACGCCGAGTTTGGGCCATGGGGCCTACGCCGTGAATACGTATTGTTTGATGAAACAGCTGTCTGGAAGCAGATAGCACTGAAAACCGGTTAAGGCATAAAGAAATGACACCAGCAGAAATGGAAGCGCGCATTGTACGTTATGGGGACTTGCAGCCTTGTAAAACAGCGTTTATCGATGCACACACACCCGGATCGGATCAAAAAGAAAATTTCACCATTATTGGTGGTGGAGTTTCCGAGAGTCCTGATCAGCATGTGCATATAAAGGAAACACCGGGTTTTAATATTGGTGCTGCTGGGCAGCCACCCAAGTGCCGCAACTCGCTGCACACACACCGCACCGCTGAAGTGTTTTTTATTCTGAAAGGGCGTTGGCGCTTTTTTTGGGGACGTTACGGTAACAGCGGTGAAGTGGTGCTCGAAGAAGGGGATATTTTCAATATACCCACCGGCATGTTCCGAGGTTTTGAGAATATCGGCACCGACTACGGCATGATAATGGCGATCTTGGGCGGTGACGATGCTGGAGGCGGCGTTGTTTGGGCGCCGCAGGTGATTGAAGAAGCTTCGGCTCACGGTTTGTTGTTGGGCGAAAACGGCAAACTATACGACAGCAAAAAAGGTCAAGAACTACCCGAAGGCGTGTCGCCTATGCCGTTGATGACTGAGTCGCAGCTGGCCTTGATGCAGGAGCCGGAGTGCAAAGATGTGGTGAGTAACTACGTCGCTCGCTACTGGGACATGATGGCGATGTCTGCCAATGCACCTTGTGATGTGATTGGTGAGCAAGCGCTTATCAAAGACAAGCCTGGCTTTAACATAGATTTTATCAGTCGATGTTCTCTGGATAATGCATCCTATAAAACAGAGCGCCATGAAATATTGATGGTAATGCGAGGGCATTGGAAGCTGACTTGGGATGGTGGCAGTGCCGTGCTCAACCCTGGAGACACCTGTGCTGTGCCACCTAATTTATCGCACAGCCTGCAGCCGAGCATGAGTGGTGAAGCGAGCATGTTCCGCGTGCGCAATACCGATGATCGAGCTGGGCCCACATCGGCGTTTTAAAGAAAACAGATGTCAGCCGCAGTGGCTAGCCACTCTACCTGTATCTAGCAAGTCAACGGCCTGAGCCTAGTGGCGCGGTGTTGCTGAGGATTTAAATATGTTACCGCTAGTGATGCTGCCGGGCATGATGTGCACGGCTGAGTTATATCGTGAACAAATAGGCCCGCTCTCAGCGCAGCGAGCGCTGCAATTTCTTCCGCTTATTGGCCATAACAATGTATGCAACTTAGCTTCGCAAATACTGCAACTCGCGCCGGAGAAATTTGCGCTCTGCGGTTTGAGCATGGGGGGAATTGTCGCTTTTGAAGTGATTCGACAAGCGCCTGAGCGAGTTCAAGGTTTGGCACTTTTAGACACTAATCCACTAGCTGAGCGAGATGAAATCAAACAAAAGCGCGCGCCGCAAATTCAAAGAGTGCATGCGGGCGCCTTGCGAGAAGTCATGCGTGATGACATGACACCAAATTATTTTGCAGAGAATAAAAAAAACGGTGAATTGATTGAGCTTTGTGAACGCATGGCGTTGCAGCTTGGTGACGATGTTTTTGTCAGTCAGTCCGAAGCGTTGCGCGACCGACCCGACCAGTGTGACACACTGCGCTCGATCCAGGTGCCCACGCTTATCATGTGTGGTGAGGAAGACAAACTGTGTCCGGTTGAACGGCATCAGATGATGCATCAGATGGTGCAAGCTTCCACTCTAGCCATCGTGCCAAAAGCAGGTCACTTGGCTGTTCTTGAGCAGCCGAAGCACAGCAACAACCATTTGCAAGCTTGGCTACAGGATTGTGATCGCAAGTTCGCGGCAAGTTGAAACTGATGATTTCACTGAACTCGACATAACGAGAATTTTTATATATTTACCCTTTAGGATTTGTACATGACTGATCAGCATTTGTCAGAAAGCCTGTTGCAGCTGCTGCAGCAAGTTGATACGCCCACCGTCTGTAATGCTATCGAAGTGGCACAGGGACAGCGCGGCTTTGATCATTACACAAAAGGCACCATGTTAGCGTCCGATGCAAAAGCACCGGCAATGGTTGGCTTTGCCAGAACTGCCAAAATAGCTGGGTTAGAAGCACCAACGGAAGCCAAAGAAGTCATTCGCGAGCGGCGGCTTGAGTATTTCAGGCACATGGCAGCTGGGCCGCGCCCCGCTGTGGCGGTGATCGAGGACGTGGATGAGCCGCACTGCGTGAGTGCTTGGTGGGGTGAAGTACACACGACAGTGCACAAAGGACTGGGACTTAACGGCGCTCTAACCAACGGTGTCATGCGCGATCTCGGTGATATGCAAGAGGGCTTTCCGGTGGTGGCAGGATCAATTGGTCCGAGTCACGCCTTTGTGCATGTGCGTGAGATTGGCACGCCGGTGCAAATAAAGGGAATCCGGGTAGAGGACGGCGATTTGGTGCACGCGGATCAGCACGGTGCGCTGGTGATACCACCGGAAGTCTTTGCGAACTTAGAAAAGGCTATTCGCACTTTGCTTGATAGCGAACATTTGATCCTCGGTCCTGCGCGCGAAGCAGGTTTTAATATCGAAAAACTCGAAGCTGCCTGGCGAGAATTCGAGGCTGCTCGCACTTAAAGAATTGTTTTTTTCAGCATGCTCACGTGCAAATACGCAAGCTTAACGGCAAGCGCAGAGGGTTTCGTCTGGACTAAGCCTAGTATTGGCTTTGCCATTGGAAACCCTCAAGCGACTCACAGTAGCCGTATAGCCTAGTCCGGAATCGACGTTCCCTTACTCTTGCGCATGGCCAGTTTGGCGCGTGCGCTGGGTATGATGATCAGTGCGGCAGCTACGATCAGCAATACCAATGTCATTGGCCGTTCAACCATAAAACCAACCCCGTCAGTGAGATTGGTGGCACGCGCAAAGTTGTCTTCTAACATGCGCCCCAAAATGAAGCCGATTAACAATGGCGGCAAGGGGAAGTTGGCAAAACGCAATACCGTCGCGCAGACGCCCATGCCCACCAATATCAACAATTCCGTGGCGTTGTTCTGGCCGATGTAGCTGCCCATCAAGGTGAAAAACAAGATAAACGGGATCAGGTAGTTACGCGGAATGGCCAGTAGCTTAGCGATGTAGGGAATCAGCGGCAGGTTGAGAACCAACAGCACCAGATTGCCTATGTACATAGAGACAATCACCGACCAGAAGATACTGGGGTTGTCGATCATCAGGCGCGGACCAGGGGTGACGTTTAACGCGATCAAAGCGCCAAGCAGTATTGCCGTGGTGCCGGAGCCTGGTATGCCAAGCGTGAGCAGTGGAACAAAAGAGCCGGTGCACGCAGCGTTGTTGGCGCATTCGGGTGCCGCTAAGCCTTTGATAGAGCCTTTGCCAAACTCGGCTTGCTCTTCGCCTTTGGCGATATTACGCTCAACCGCATACCCCAGGAACGACGCAATAGTCGCTCCAGCACCCGGCATAACGCCGATCAAAAAGCCTTGCACTGATTGACGTGCCAGCACGGGGGCGATGGATTTTGCCTCGGACTTAGTGATACCTAGGTCTTTGATCTCGCCGCTATCGCCGTCGCCCGATTTAGAGCGGTTGGGGTCGAGCACCAAATAGATTGCTTCTGGTAAGGCAAATAGCGCCATCGCCAGCGTGATAAAGCTGAATCCGCTTTGCAAGTCCATGATGCCGCCGGTAAAACGCGCTGCGCTAAACAGGGCGCTCTCTCCAACAGTGGCCATCATCAGGCCCAGTATGGTCATCATCAGAGCTTTGGAGACTTGACCACTGCCGGCAAAGGCGGCAATTGCCGAGAGTCCGACCACCATTAAGGCGAAGTATTCGGCTGAGTGAAACAACAGCGCCACGTTGGCCATGGCAGGGGCGAACATCAACAGCAAAATGGCACCGACAGTACCGCCTGTAAAACTAGAGATAGCGGCAATCGACAGGGCTTTACCGGCTTTGCCAGCACGCGCCATCGGGTAGCCATCAAAGGAGGTGGCAACCGTGCTGGCAACACCCGGTGCGTTGATAAGAATGGACGAGGTTGAGCCACCAAAAATGGCACCGTAATAAACACCTGCGAGCAGGATGATTGCGGCTGAGGGGTCACCTAAGGTAATGGCGACGGGGATCATGATGGCGATAATCGACATAGGGCCGAGGCCCGGCAGCATACCGATAAAGGTGCCGATAAGACAGCCGCCTATCACCATCAATAAATTTTGCAGTGAAAAGGCGGTAGACAGTCCGAGCATTAATCCTTCTAACATGGCGCTGTCTCCTTAGCCCAAAAAGAACGGCCAAGGCCGCAAAAAGATTCCTAGGACTTCTTGTACTAGGTACCAGATAAAAAAAGTTGCAAACAAGGACACGGGGATCATCACCTGCCACTTGCGCTCACCAAGAATAACCGAACCACCGATTAAGAACAGCGCGGTTGATGCGATAAAACCGAACGAGCGAAGTAGCAACGCGTAGGCGATCATCGCACCGATGAGCATCAGTGCCTGGCCTATTTTGTAGTCGCCCAAACGGCGGAAGTCGATGTCGCCTTCGCCGGGTTGGTGGGCGTTTTCAGGGCCTGTGGTGAAAATAACAACAAGTGCGGAAATGGCGCCCAAAATGCCGAGCCACTTAGGCATGGTGTTGGGCAAGAACGACATATTGCGCTCAAAGGGCAGCAATGATGCCTCCATGCTGACAAAGGCGGTGTAGCTGTAGACGATACAGAGCACTAAAAAGATAAAAGCAATGGAGCGGTCGAGGGTCATGGGGCATCTCCGTTGGGGTATGGAGTTTTGAAGTGGCGTTGCGCCAACAGTTTAAATATTTAAATGTATAAAGCGATTGTTAACGAATGCCTGATGCTGTGGCAAGGGCCGTAGTTGCGTTAAAATATGTTTTGTTATTTTGGTCTAAATGCGGTTTTTGTAACCAGATAGTGTCAGCTGTGCTGTTTTTGCAAACAATGAAAACTGAACTCGCCTGTCAGTGTGACAGGCGAGTCGTCAAGCACAACTTATAAGAAGCCGAGCTTTTTCATCAGGGTTTTGATTTGCTCTTCCTGCTTTTCAAGGAAAGCCGTGAAGTCATCACCCGAGTTATGGATGTTTACCCAACCGTTGCGTGCGCGTACTTCTTCCCACTCGGGGGTGTCGTACATGGCTGCAAAGGCTTCGCGGTAAGCGTCTGCTTGTTCATCGGCCATACCGGGTGCGCCAAAAAATCCACGCCAGTTAACAAAATCTACTGGGTAGCCTTGCTCGGTGAAGGTCTGTGCTTCGGCTACGGCGTCAATGCGCTCTTGGCCGGTGAAGCCAATGATGCGTGCTTCGCCAGCTTGCGCCATGGCAATTGCTTCAGAGAAACCGGTAGACAGTGCTTTGATTTCGCCTGAGAGCAGTGAGGCCATTGCCTTGCCGCCGGCATCAAATGGGATGTACTTAACAGCGGTAGGGTCTTCGCCTGCAGCTTCCATCGCCATGGCTACCACGAGGTGATCCATGCCTCCTGGTACTGAACCACCGCCTACAGCCGTGCCTCTAGGGTCAGCTTTGAACGCAGCGATAAATTCTTCAAAGTTGGTGATTGGGCTGTCGTTAGTCACAACCAGTGCTGCGTAGTCACCGATGGTACCGGCGATCATGGTCAAGTCGCGAAAGCTCTGTGGGAAACGACCCGTGAGAGAGCGGATGACGATAGGGGTGGAGTTCACCATCAAGGTGCCCTGTTGCGAGTCGGCGTTTTCGATCAAATACGCAATTGCTTTACCGCCGCCGCCGCCAGACATGTTCTCGTAGGAGGCTTGGCCAATCAGGCCAGCTTTGCTTAGTGCTTCACCTGTGCCACGAGCTGTGCCGTCCCAGCCGCCACCTGCGCCACCAGGAATCAAGAAGTGGATGCTGTCTACCGCTGGTGCCGCTTGGCTAAGGCCTGCGCCTAGAGTCAGGGCTGTAGCGAGTACGATTTTTGTAAATGTTTTACGCATGGTGTTCCTCCTATAAATCGGGCGGTTCCCGAAGGTATGAACACTATATCGTTAAAAGCTTTCAATTAGCTTACAGTGATTGCAGATAAGGCAGTATATCTCTGGAAATTCTGGGGCCTTTTCGCTGTTAGGCCATTTGCGAGTCTTTGAAGGCGACTCTGGTGTGCTTGGGCAAGAGGGGTCTTGCTGGCCACAGGTCAATACAAATTTTGCGGTTATCTCAAAAACAACACGATAATCCAAGCTGCGGTGTTAAAAGCGGCCATCACAATTGCTGCGCGAGGCGATTATTGACGTAGGACTCTTGCAAGGAAAGTAGGGCGCTCTTGCCGATCAGCTTAGCAAAGCCTCAGACTGTAAAGTCACGGCAAATAAAAGTCTTTGAGACCTTGAGCTATTGCACGAAAGCTCGTCATGTAGGCGCCAATGTGTCGCAAGTCTTCGTGCATGGTTACCCAAGCCTCCAGCTCAAACTTCACCTGCTTCGGCATGATGTGCATGAGGCCGATATTTTTTGCTAGTTGGCACTGGCAAATACCAATGCCGGCTCCGGCTTTTATATAGGCCAACTGCGCTAAGTTGCTGTCCACACTAATAGCGAACTCGTCGCGAGCTAGTGGTAGAGATGTCTCGGCTAAGGCTTCGAGTACAAAGTCGGTTGTCTTGTCAAAGCCAACAATCTGGTGCTGTGCCAATTCTGCGATGTTGTTTGGCAGACCCTGGCGTCGCACATACTGCTCACTGGCAAAAAGGCCCAGCGGGATGTCCACTGCGTGCTGTGTGAGTAAGTGCATTTGCTTGGGGCGATATAGCCTGATGGCAATATCTGCCTCCCGGTTTAATAGGTCGAGGCTGTCGTCTGACAAACTGAGCTCTACCTTGATTTTTGGGTGCTGCAGTTGCAACTCGGTTAAGACCTTTGGCAGGACTTCTGCAGCAATAACGTCGCTGCAGGTCAGGCGAATAACGGCTTGCTGATCGGTGTCACGACTTGCTGCCAGACGTTCGACAATATGGGCTAAGTGCGCAATGCCGCGAGTATGTGGAGCCAATTGCAGACAGGTTTCTGTTGGTACCAAGCCTTGTTTAGTACGTATAAACAAGGTGGTTTGCAAAACCTCTTCTAGCGCGGTGATATGTCTTCCCACGGTAGGCTGCGAGCTATGCAGGGCTTTAGCTGCACCTGATAGTGTGCCTTCCTGCAGCACCGCGTTTAATGACTGATAGAGATCCCAACTGACTTTTGTGTCCATAAGCTTCTGTATTTGACCAGTTGTTATACAAATATGAATGGATGGTATTTGTATTATATGGTTTTGTCGACTCACTGTCTTGGCTAAAATTCACGCTCAAATCGTGAATTACTGGAGATTGAGAACATGAACAAAACAGTGTTGGTCTTAGGGGTGACAGGGGGCATTGGCGCGGCCGTCGCTCAGGAATTTTTGCTGCAAGGGTGGACCGTGCGTGTCTTGTTGCGCAATGGCAGCAGGCAAGATCTCGACAGCCAATATGAACAAATTCAGGGGGATGTCATGTCCGCACCGGATGTGCTGAGAGCAGCGCAAGGTTGTGCGGTGATTGTGCACGGGGTGAACCCCAAGGGTTATCGTGATTGGTCCGCGCTGGTATTGCCGATGTTGCAAAGTACCTTAGACGCGGCTGCCGCTGTCAGCGCCACAATCTTGATGCCCGGTACCATTTATAACTACGGTCAAGACGCCTTTCCGCTTTTGAGCGAAGATTCAGCGCAAAACCCAGCCACAGACAAAGGCAAAATTCGTGTCGCATTGGAAAACGAGCTAAAGCAGTTTGCCAGTTTGGGTGGTCGCGTTATTTTGCTGCGCGCCGGTGATTTTTTTGGCCCAAAACTTGGCAATAGCTGGTTCAGTCAAGGTTTAGTGCAAGCCGGAAAACCTGTTAAAAGTGTGGCTGTTCCCACGGAAAAATTCGTAGGCCATACGTGGGCCTATCTGCCTGATGTGGCGCGCACCATGGTGCTACTGGCACAAAAGCAAAATGAATTGGATAACTACGCAGACTTCCACATGAAAGGGCATTGGGATGCCACAGGCCGCGAGTTAGCTGAGTCGATTCAGCGTGTCGTTGAGCAGGACACAGGCAGAGTTGTACGCATCAAGTCGTTTCCGTGGCTGCTGCTTGTCTTATTAAGAGCCTTTGTTCCTATATTTCGTGAGCTGCTAGAGATGCGTGTGTTCTGGCAGCATCCGCTGCAACTCGACAACAGTAAGTTACTGGCTGTGTTGGGGCAGGAGCCGCACACTCCGTTGCAGCAAGCAGTGAGAACGTCGTTACAAGGTATTGCTTGTCTGCCGCAGAAATGACTTTGCTCTCATACAAAAAGTTACAAATCTAATTTCAACAATGCTCATTATTTCAGTTTTTGTCGGTAAAATAGCTTGTTCTTGACAGACCTAAAAGAGCAAGCTTTTTCGGGCTTGTGAAAATGGATAAAATAGCGTGAAGAAACAAACCAGTTCTTGGCTTGGCACATTGATTTTAACGGTTGCTATTGTGGCTTTGGCAGCTGTCTTTCTGGTGTTATTGGGTGCTCGATTTGGGTTATGGGAGCCAATTGTAGGTTTTGGGCTTATCCGCAGCTACTTGAACCCGCTGGGCTATGGCGTGACAGCCTTAGCAGTTTGTGGTGCGATAATGCTACTGGTGCAACGACGCGCTGGATTTGTTAAATCACTGCTTGCTAGCCTGATTGGGCTAGGGCTTTTGACGCCGATGATCAAAGACCGCCTCAGCCCTCCGCCGCGATTTCCGCCAATACACGACATCACAACCGATACAGCGAACGTGCCGGCGTTTATGGTGCTCGATGACAACCGCGCTGGTGCTCGCAACACACTTGAATATGGTGGGGCGGAAGTGGCTGCGCAGCAGTTGCAGGCCTTCCCAGATATAACTCCAATTCAATCGCACCAGTCTGCCACGGCATCCTATATTCGATCGCTTGAGGTGGCGCGTGCGATGGGTTGGCAGATAGTGGCTGAGGATGCACAAGGCTTACGTTTTGAAGCCACTGCTCGCACGCCAGTGTTTCAGTTTGTCGATGATGTTGTGGTTGTTGTGACGGCCCTGGCCGACGAAGCTAGCCGAGTAGATATTCGCAGTGTGTCGCGTATAGGCCGAGGTGATCGTGGTGTCAACGCAGCGCGAGTTCGAGCTTTTACGGAGGCGTTTTAGCTCGTTCTAGCCGCTTTGATTCAGGTGACCTCTAGATGTTTTACTGATTTTTGTCTGCAAAAACCGATTCAAAGCTCGTTTATTTAGTCTGCTCAGTCGCTGCACATTTTTGCTTTATACTGCCAATTAGGCTTTGATGCAGGAACTTTTTTTGTTCTGCTGTATCACAGTAAAAGCGTTTTATGCCACAGGGCGTGCGTGTGAGTGAGGTCACCTTGAGCTCTTGTCCGCTTTATGGCCGCCCAACCAACTTTGTGAGAAATGCAAGCATGACAACTAATCGACGCTCTTTTTTGAAAACCAGTCTAACCAGTGCCGCCGCATTGAGTACTGGCGCCGCATGGTTGCCCAGCTTGGCACGAGCAGACGGCCATATAGCGGCAGACAAATACGTGATTGGTGGTGCTGACATCAGCATACATCCGGTCGCGCATGCATCCTTTGTGATGCAAACTCCCAATGCGGTCATTTATGTTGACCCTGTGGGTGGCGCGGAGAAGTATGCGTCACTGCCAAAAGCACAGCTCATTATGTTGACTCACGAGCACGGAGATCACTTTGATATAGAAACTCTGCAAGCACTGCTTGGTGAAGAAACGACACTGATCACCAACCCTTCAGTGTTTGAAAAACTACCTGCTGAAATGCAAGAGCTTGCGACAGCCATTGGCAATGGCGATAATACAAGTTATGGCGAGTTGTCAGTGGACGCGATCCCCGCGTATAACCTCAATGCCGATCGCCTAAAGTACCACCCAAAAGGTCGTGACAATGGCTATGTGCTGACCATTGGCGGTGAGCGCGTTTATATAGCCGGTGACACCGAAGCCGTGCCTGAAATGCGTGAGCTAGAGGACATCAAACTAGCTTTTGTGCCGATGAACTTGCCCTACACCATGGGCATCGAACAAGCGGCTGAAGGCGTGCTCGATTTTGCACCAAGTGTTGTGTATCCGTATCACCACAAGGGCAGCGACATCAATGCCTTTGAAAAATTAGTGAATGCAGGTTCCGCCGACATTCAAGTGGTCAAGGCCGCTTGGTATAGCTAACAACGAATCGCAGACGAGCACCTGCTCAGGCTTCGTTTGAGGGTAGACACCCGCCGCTTATAGTTTCCTTCGTCAGTAAGATGGTTCGGCCGCCAATGTTTTTGGCGGCTTTTTTTGGTTTTTTACGCCAGCAGAGCGGCTGCTTCTTCGATGCCAAGTGGAGCGGGGCGTTCACAGGTGCTTGTCATATTAATGAAGGTGCCTTTCTGCGCAGATTCGAGAATAGCGGTCATGACATCTACCACGTGCAATGCAAAGTGCAATGAGCAGCGGTGTGGGCGGTCATTGATAATAGCTTGAGCCATATCGGCCAGGCCGGCGGTGCGATAATTGGCTCTTTCGCCGTCATTGGCCTTGCCAAAGGGGTGCGGCCATGTGGGTGTACCGTTGGTAAAACTCCCGCGGTTCGTCATGCGCACTTCGCCGCCAAAAAAATTGGGGTCGGGAATGTATAAGCTGCCCTCGGTGCCATACAGTTCCATGTTGTTGTGGCCATGATGCCAGACATCCCAGCTAGCGGCAAACATAATGCTCGCACCCGAATGAAACTCCAGCAAAGCGTGCTCGGTAGTGGGGGTTTCAATGGTTATTTTTTCGCCGTAACGAGCTTCAGACGTGATGGTGCGAGTCTCTTGAGCACTGGAAGCCATGGAGGCGACACGTTTAACTGGTCCCAAAAGCTGCACAAGATTAGAGATGTAATATGGCCCTATATCCAATACTGGGCCGCCACCTTTTTTAAAGAAAAAATCAGGGTTCGGATGCCACATCTCCATACCGGGGGACTGCACAAAGCAAGTACCTGACGTTATTTTTCCAACATCACCGTTGTCCACAAGGTAGCGCGCCAATTGGTGTGATGCTCCCATAAATGTATCGGGAGCCGAGCCGACTCTCAGGTTTTTCTCTTGTGCCAGTTTTGCCAGCTCAAGACCTTCGGGCACTGAGAGAACAAAAGGCTTTTCTGAGAACACATGTTTGCCAGCTTGCAGCACTTGTTTAGAAACTGCAAAGTGGGCATTGGGAATGGTTAAGTTAACGACGATATCTATTTCATCATCAGCTAACAACTGATCTACGCTCAGCGCTTTTAAATCAAAAGCCTCGGCTTGTGCGCGGGCCGCATCCATATTCAGATCGGCACAAGCGCACATTTTTATGCCTTTGAACATCGGCGATAACCGCATATAGGCACTGGAAATATTGCCGCAACCAATGATGCCGATTCCAAGAGTTTTCTTCATGTGAGTTCTCCTTCAAGCATTCAGTGATTGATACGATTGAAAGGACCTAGAGGCAAAGCGCTTAAAGTCGTTGGGTTTGTCGTGTTCGGCGATAAACAAATCAGTGCCTGCCGCGCGCAGCGCACGGTAAATGCCTAGCCAGTCGAGCACACCAAATCCAACATCGGCCCAGCCGTCTTCATCTTCACATTCGCCTGCTGGGGCTATGTCCTTCACGTGAGCGACAGTAATGCGCTCGCCATAGCGCTCTATCCATTGCATGGGGTCAGCGTGGGCACGCACAATCCATGCGATGTCCGCTTCCCATTCCATATCGGGTGCTTGCTCTAACATAATATCCATCGGTACCGAGCCATCGCTTTCGCAAGCGATGAACTCAAATTCGTGATTGTGCCAAGCGAAGGTAAAGCCTGCGTCGCGTACTTTTGTGCTCACGGCCTGCAGTCTCTGCGCTATCGCTTGCCAGCCAGCGGAATCATTTGGGCGGAGGTCCGGCGCCAAAAATGGGCAGACTATTTTTTGCATGCCCAAACGATTAGCAGTATCAAATACCTGCTGACTATCGTTCTCCAAGCTATCGAGAGCTATGTGCCCACTGGGCATACTTAGACCGTTCTTCTGCAGGCATTCTTTGAAGTGTTGAGGCTGCTCGTAGTTGGCGCCAAAGCCTTCAACTTGCGTGTAACCAATCTCCGCCAGTGTGGCTAACACGTCTTCCCAAGGGGTAAATTCACGTGCGCTGTAGAGCTGAAATGAAAGGCTCATGATGTGTCGACCTCTGCTGTTTGTTTGTGTCAGAGCGGTGCTGAAGTGCAGCCAATACAATGAAAAATGGCTGCTTTTTATTTGCTCCGGTGTCGTTGATTCACGCGAACAGCCTGTGGAGCTAGTTCGCCGCAATGGCTAGGTTTAGATTCGCATTTCGCTTTTTTGATCGAACAACGAAAGGCGCGAAGGGTCAAAACCGATAGGTACTGTATCGCCCTCGGCCACGTCTGCTTGGCCATCCATACGAAATCTAATTTGTTGGCCATTGCTGCTGGCCCACACTTGCGTGTCCGAACCCATAGGTTCGATAAGATCGACCGTGGCCTCAAAGCGAACAGGGCAGTCTTTTGCTGCTACACCGTTCTGAATATGTTCGGGTCGGATGCCCAAAAATATCTCACCGTCGGGAGACTCGTTACAAAACTCATAACCCGCGACAGAAAAACTCATGCCATCGGCGCTAAAGTGTCTGTCTTGCAGCTTTCCCTGATAAAAATTCATCGCTGGAGAGCCGATAAAATCAGCCACGTATTTATTGGCAGGGCGGTTGTAAATGACGTTGGGACTATCGAGCTGCATTATCTGTCCGCCTTTCATAATGGCGATTCGATCGGCCAGTGTCATCGCTTCCACTTGATCGTGGGTGACGTAGATCATGGTGTTTTTGAGTTTGTGGTGTAGCCGTTTTATTTCAACACGCAAGTCTGCGCGCAGCTTGGCATCCAGATTAGAAAGTGGCTCGTCGAATAAAAACACATCTACATCGCGCACCAGTGCACGGCCAATCGCTACACGTTGACGCTGACCGCCAGACAAAGCTGCTGGTTTGCGTTGCAACAGCGGCTCTATTTGTAGCACCTCTGCCGTGCGTGCAATACGTTTGTCGATTTCCGCTTTTGCTACTCCAGCGTTTTTGAGTCCAAAAGCCAAATTGCCCCTGACGCTCATTTGCGGGTAGAGCGCATAGGATTGAAACACCATACCGATGCCACGTTCGCTGGGTTCTGCCCACGTGACATTTTTTCCCTTGATAAATATTTGGCCATCGGTGATATCCAGAAGTCCAGCGATACAGTTGAGCAGGGTGGACTTGCCGCAGCCAGAAGAGCCCAGCAACACCAAAAACTCTCCTTCACCTATATCTAAGTTGAGATCTTTAAGAACCTTAATAGCGCCAAAGCTAAGCTTGAGGTCACGGATAGAAATGCTTGTTTGCATGTGTGGCGTCTCCTTAGCCTTTTACCGCACCAGCGGCTATGCCACGGACAAACAGTTTGCCCGAGAAAAAATAAATAACGAGGGGAACCAAACCGGTCAGCAGTGTTGCAGCCATGTTGACGTTGTATTCCTTCACCCCTTGCACAGAATTGACAATATTGTTTAATTGAACTGTCATGGGGTAGAGGTCGGGCTTGGTGTAAATGACGCCGAACAGGAAGTCGTTCCAGATGCCTGTGACTTGTAAGATCATCGCCACCACAATAATGGGCAGTGACATCGGCAACATGACTTTAAAAAAGATTCCCCAGAAGCCTGCGCCGTCTACGCGAGCCGCTTTGAATAGCTCTTCTGGTATCGAAGCAAAATAGTTGCGAAATAGAAGCGTCAGGATTGGCATACCAAATATAGTGTGCACCATCACCAGACCACCCAAACCACCGTATAAACCGAGTTCCCGCAGTATGATCACGATGGGGTAAATCATGACTTGGTAGGGAATGAAAGCCCCCACAATCAGAATACTAAAAAACACTTCTGAGCCTTTAAACTTCCAGTAGGAGAGGGCGTAACCGTTAACCGAAGCAATCGTGATTGAGACAATTACAGAGGGGATTAATATGGTGACGGAATTCCAGAAGCCGCGGCTCAGACCGTCGCAGTTAATGCCAGTACAGGCTTCTGACCAAGCTTTTACCCAAGGTTGGAAAGTGATGTCCATAGGTGGGCCAAAAACGTTGCCCATGCGAATCTCAGGCATGCCTTTGAGCGATGTGACCACCATCACCCACAGCGGCAGCAAGTAGTAGATTGCCACGATGATCAGTGTGCCGTATAACATGATGTTATTGGCTGTAAAGGCGCGTGTGGGTTTGCGACCACGTGGGCCACTGTCCATACGCGAAGGTGCTTTGCTCGGTTTTGTCGTCAAATTATCCACGGCGCTTTCCTCCAAACTCTAGGTAGGCCCAGGGGATGAGGATGATCGCCACAGATAACAGCATCATTGTGGAAGCTGCAAAACCTTGGCCTAAGTTTTGAGCTTGGAACATCTTGTCGTAGACATATTTGGCGGGGACTTCTGAAGCTATACCAGGCCCGCCAGATGTCTGCGCGACAACGAGGTCATAGACCTTGACAATACTGGAAGCGATTAACACCAACGCGGTGACAAATACTGGTCGCATCATCGGTATGATCACAAAAACGTAAGTCTTCCATGTTTTTATGCCGTCTATACGTGTGGCTTTCCATATTTCACTGTCAATGCCGCGCAAGCCCGCCAACATAATGCACATAATCAACCCTGATCCTTGCCAAATGCCTGCGATCAGAATGCCGTATATTACAATGTCGGGGTTGTAGAGGGGGTCAAAGGTGAAGCTCTGCCAGCCCCAACTGCGCACTACATTTTGGATTCCAAAATTGGGGTTGAGTATCCATTGCCAGACCAGACCTGTGACGATAAACGAGAGTGCAAAAGGATATAAAAAAATGCTGCGAAAAGCGCTTTCGAATCGTATTTTGCGGTCTAACAACGCGGCCAATACAAAACCGATAACCAAGCTCAAAACGAGGGTACAGGCACCGTAAATGGCGAGGTTTTCAATTGAGACCAGCCAGCGTCGTGTTTGCCACAAGCGCTCGTATTGATCTAAGCCCACCCATTTGCTGCTGGGCAGCATGCGTGATTTGGTGAAAGAGTAATATATGGTCCAGCCTGAGCAGCCGAGAAAGATCACCAGCGCCGTCAATACCATTGGTAGAGAAGCAATCTTAGCGCTGATATTTTTAAACAGGCGCGGTCGCGGTTTAGTGACAGATTCAGTCATTGATGCAAGCTCAACTGTGCGAAGGTTTTGTGGGTTTACACGGTACCGACGATCATTTATACGAGTCCCGACGATATAACTGGCCGCCGGGACTGTATAAAACTGACTATCTAGTCAGCTGAGCCAATGATACTGGCAAAGGTCGCTTGTGCATCTTCTGCGCTCAGACTGGTGTCGTTCCAAAACTCGACCATCAAGTCCTCGATTTGACCACTGGTGTCAGCAGAGAAAGACTGTGCGGTATCCGGCAGAATGTGGCCATCGGCCAAGATTTTCAGACCCTTTTTCATGCAATCGTTGGCAGCATCAAGGTCAATATCACCGCGCACTGGTAGCGAGCCTTTTTTCAGATTAAACGCCACTTGAACTTCTTTTGAAACGAGCAGTGAGGCAAGCCTAAGCTGCGCAGCCGTGACATCCGCGTCTTCGTTGACGGGAAAGTAGAAAGCATCCCCTCCGGTTGAAATAACCTCGTTGACACCCAGACCGGGCAGACAAGAGTAGTCTTTACCGGCAACTTGATTAGCGACTTGGAACTCGCCTTGTGCCCAGTCACCCATAATTTGACCACCGGCGTCGCCTTTTATAACCATGTTTGTAGCTTGGTTCCAGTCTTGTACATTGGTGTTAGTAGAGTAGGTGCGTGCATTGTCAGCAGCTGCAAATACCTTGCTGAACTCTGGACCGGCAGCGGCATCACCGTCGTGATCCACATATACGGCTTTCCAAGCGTCTATACCTGCGATAGCAATAGCCATCACGTTAAACGCTCCAGACGATTGCCACGCTTGCTGACCAAGTGCCAGAGGTACTTTGCCCGCTTCTTCTAGAGCGGGTGCCGCCGCGATAAACTCGTCCCAGTTAGTGGGTACCTCAACACCGACGTCGGCATAGGCTTTGTGGCTGAGCCACAGCCATTGCCATGAGTGGATATTGATGGGAGCGCAGTAGATTTTGCCGTCGACAGTACAAGAATCTAGCAATGATGTGGGTTGAATCACTTCGCGCCAGTTTTCTTTTTCGGCGATTTCGCTAAGGTCCAAAATCATGCCCGCTTCGATCAGCTCTTCAGCTTGGCGGCCATGGTTGAGCTGGGTCGCGCCCATCGGGTCACCGCCTAGTATGCGACTGATGATGATGGGGCGTGCGGTACCGCCCGAGCCTGCAATGGCACCGTCTTTCCAGGTGTCACCTGATGCATCAAAAGCTTTGGCTAATTCAGAGACAGCTGCTGCCTCACCGCCTGACGTCCACCAATGGGTTACTTCAAGTTCTGTCGCTTGCACATTGCTACTAAGAGTGACTGCCATGGCGGCGGCCAATGCTGTATGGATTAATTTCACGCTCTTACCTCCTAACTCTCCAAAAGGAAGATGCCAATCTTGTATTTAATAGGCCTGAGCCTATCAAAAAAAGTGGTATCTGCACAAAAACTGCATCGATACACCGTTTCGCCTCTATTGGGGATTGCTAAATGTAATCGATTACAGACATAATGGAGGCATAGTGAATTTGCTGTCAAGTTGTTTTGTTTTCGCGGACTATAATTTGCCGTCCTTAAAAATGACTGCTGACAAAAGTCCCACACGAAAGAAATATCGCTTATGAGCAGTACCCGAATTCTCGATGTGGCCAAGGCTGCTGGCGTGTCCACAGCCACGGTAAGTCGCGCGCTTAATAGCCCTGAGCAAGTGTCTGAAGAAATGCGTTCGCTGGTGATGGCTGCCGTAGAAACTACGGGTTATCGCATGAATCGCTCAGCGCGTAATCTGCGAAAACAGCAGTCTGGAGAGGTGCTTATTCTTGTGCCAAATCTGGGCAGCCCAGTATTTTCCCAAATTATCTCTGGTATCGAAGAAACCTTCAGCAACACGGACTACAACGTATTAATTGCCGACACACGCAGCCGTGACCCATCGCGTGATCTATTGGCCGAACTGTTGGCTGAGACCCGCGCCGACGGCATCATTATCCTCGACGGGCAGGTGTCTGCGCGAGCGGGAGACTGGTTACGACAAAATGCTAGCCAGCAGTTGATTGTCTTTGCCTGTGACTGGGCAGAGGGCTTGAACATCCCTGTTGTGCGCAGTAACAACCGACGTGGCGCAGCGTCGGCTATTCAATACCTGCACTCGCTGGGTCATCAAAAAATAGCGCATATCACTGGTGCCGAGGACAACATTCAAACAATAGCCCGTCGAGAGGGCGTGTTGGAAGAGCGCGCACGACTCAACTTGCCCTTGCGCCCCGATTGGGTTATCCGCGGTGATTTTACTCTGCCATCTGGCTACCAAGCCGCAGAGCATATTTTAGCTTTAGGCGAAAAACCAACTGCAGTGTTTTGTGCCTCTGACATGATGGCATTTGGCTTGATTTCTCGCCTCAGTCTCGCGGGTGTGCGTGTGCCAGAAGATATCTCGGTGATGGGATTCGATGATATCGAATTGGCTGAATATTATTTGCCTCGGCTGACTACTATCCGCCAAAACCGCCGTGCCATGGGTGAAACCGCAGCGGCACGCGTATTAGCCTACCTGAACGGAAACACCGATGAGTTATTTCATGAGCGCATCATCGATGTGGAGCTGATTGTGCGAGATAGCTGTGCTCCACCTGCTGAATAAAGGCTCGTTTTTATTCACCTTTATAATTCTGAGACACTCGAATGCATCCTTACAAAAATCCAGAAAACTCTTTGCAAGCCCGTGTCGATGATCTTCTACCGCGATTATCATTGCCCGAAAAAATCGCCCAATTGCACGCTTTTTGGTTGTTTTTATGCAAGCACGGCAACCATCAACCCCGCGATGATCGTTTTACCGGCATCAGTGATTCGAATGCATTAAACGAGCGTCTCAAACTAGGCTTGGGACAAATCACTCGGCCTTTAGGCACAAAAAAAGTGACAGCCCGTGAAGGGGTGTTGGCGCTGAACACGCTGCAGAAATTTATGCTGGAAGAAACACGTTGGGGCATTCCGGTGATTTCGCACGAGGAGTGTCTCTCTGGTTTAATGGCGAGCGGTGCAACATTGTTTCCTTCGTCACTGGCTTTTGGTGCAACATGGAACCCCGATCTAATTCGACAGGTTGGCGCAGCGATAGCACAGGAAATGCGCAGTGTAGGCTGTCATCAGGGATTGGCGCCTGTGCTTGATGTTGCCCGCGACGCGCGCTGGGGTCGCACCGAAGAGACCTTCGCCGAAGACCCTTATTTGACCGGCGTGCTGGCGACCCGCTACGTCCAGGGACTACAGGGCGATAAACGCGATGTGCTCGCCACCTTAAAACACTATGTGGGGCATTCATACAGTGAGGGCGCACGCAATCATGCCCCGGTGCATCTGGGCTGGCGCGAGCTAAACGACGATTTTATGCTGCCCTTTGAAATGGCGGTGAAGTTGGGCAATGCCGCCTCGGTGATGCCGGCGTACCACGATATCGATAACGAAGCCGTGCATGCGTCTCATCATTTGCTGACACAAGTATTGCGCGAGCAATGGGGTTTTGATGGTTTGATTGTCGCGGATTACATCGGCGTGACACTGTTGCACTCCCACCACGGGGTGGCCAGTGATCTTGCTGAAGCGGCTGCGTTGAGCTTTAATGCGGGGCTCGATATTGAGCTGCCGGGCGACGATTGCGCGCCGCAACTCGAGCAAGCTCTTGAGCGTGGGTTAATCAGCATCGACACCATCAACAGCACCGTGCGGCGTGTGCTGACAGAAAAATTCCGACTGGGGCTTTTTGAAAAACCTTTCACCGATGCCGACGCGATTGAACTTCGTAGTGCAGATACGGTTGATCTAGCGCGTGAAGTGGCAGAACAAGCGGTGGTCTTACTGGAAAACAACGGCACGTTGCCTTTGGTACAGAACAGCAAAATAGCCGTTATCGGACCAACCGCCGATGACCCATTGGCGATGCTGGGTGATTACAGTTTTCCTGTGCACTTGATCAACCACGGTGAACACGAAGACATAGCCACGGTGGTGACGCCATTGGCGGGCCTGCGCGCGGTGTATGGCGAAGCTAATGTCAGCTTTAGCCAAGGTTGCTTTATTTTGGATAAACGCGGCACCGGCACACCAGTATTTCCGGGTGACGTGGATGACAGCACCAGCCTTAAACAGCTATCGCCGCTGTCGTCCCGTGTGGACTTAATGGACGACGCGGTGACAGCAGCGCTGGATGCGGACGTGGCGATCGTGTGTGTGGGAGATTTGTCTGGCATATTCCAAACCGGCACCGTTGGCGAGGGCTCGGACACTGATTCACTCAACTTACCCGGGGTTCAGCTGCAGTTGTTAGCGGCAGTTGTAGCAACTGGCAAACCCGTGGTGGTGGTGCTGAGCAGCGGTCGTCCGTATAACTTAGGCGGACTTGAAAGCCAACTCGCGGCGCAGGTGATGTCGTTTTTTGGTGGAGAGCAGGGCGGCACAGCTTTGGCCAATATACTCAGCGGGCGGTCCGAGCCCTCGGGTCGATTAACGCTGTCAGTGCCACGCAGCGCGGGGGCCTGTCCGTATTATTATAACCATAAATTCAAAAGCTCAGGTACGCCTGTGGCACGTCATTTTGGTAGCGACTACCCCTTTGGTCATGGCTTGAGCTACACAAGCTTTGAATACTCAGATCTTGTACTAGAAAGACCTTGTGTGGATATTAAAACAGGGAAAATTGAGCTGTCACTAAAGATTCGCAACACGGGCGCTCGGCAGGGTGTGGCCGTGCCTCAGTTGTACATTAGAGATCAACTCGCTTCGATGGTGCGGCCGATAAAAGAGCTCAAAGCGTTCCAGCGTGTGCCGTTGACAGCCGGTGCCAGCGCGCTGCTAAGTTTTAGCCTGCCGGTCGATATGCTCAATTTCACTGGCCGCGAAGGAGTGCGCATTGTCGAGCCAGGGCACTTTGATCTTATGGTGGGTGCGTCGAGCGCCGACATAAAACTTCAATGCAGCGTGGAGCTAATCGGCGAAGTCAGGCGGTTAGAGCGCGACTGGAAAATGGAAAGTCACAGCGATGTGCGTGAGATAGACCCCACGATTACAAACTAAGGAGTTTATGTTAGTGCATCTCAACCAAGCTTGGCTGTTGACCTGTTTGAGCAAACTAGATATTCCGGCATTGAGTATCGATTTCCCCCATGACGTGCATTCGGCTCTGCTAGACGCTGAGCTTATCGTCGATCCCTATTGGCGCGATACAGAAACATCGCTGGACTGGGTGCACGAGTCTGAGTGGTTGGCTGAAAACATTTTTTACTTAGATACTCTGACGGAAGATCACTACACACTGAGCTTTGAAGGCGTGGATTGCCATGTCAAAATTGTGCTCAATGGCGTCGAGATTGGCGGTTGCCAAAACCAGTTTATGCGCCACGATTTTGAGGTGTCTAAGCTGCTGCGACTTGGCGACAACGTGTTGCAAGTGCTGTTTTTATCCAACAGCGTAGCCGCCAAAGAAGCGCATCAGAACTTTCCTTTTCCTGTGCCTTATCAAGAGCACAACTGCCGCATACCGCATTATAATTTTTTGCGCAAAACACAGTGCCACGCCGGATGGGACTGGAATATCGCTCTGTCACCACTGGGTATTTATGGTGACGTTACGCTACGGGTAAATCGACAAATCAGACTCAACGATGTGCGCATCAAGCAATTGCATGATCTCAACGCAAAAACGGTTAACTTACACGTCTGCTTGTTCTACACCGCTTGGGCTGTTTGTCAGGACACAGCCGAGCTAAACATCGATGGCCAAACAATTAGCTGCGCCATTGAGGCGTACCCCGGCGAGCACGAGATACAACTTGAAATCAACGTAGAGAACCCTAAGTTGTGGTGGCCTGCCGGAGAAGGTGAGCAGACACTTTACGCGCTTAATTTGCGGCTCGGTGATGAGCGACGCGAGCTATCAATAGGTTTTAAACAGGTTGAGCTGCTGACCGACAAAGAGCACAACGGTGCGCGCTTTGCGCTGCGTATTAACGGCCGCGAGATATTTATGCGCGGCGCGAATTGGATACCCGCCGACGCACTGCCTGCACGCATCACAGCGGAGACCGTCGGCGATTTGCTGCAATCGGCTCGCGACGCCAACATGAATATGTTGCGGGTCTGGGGTGGTGGGCAGTACGAGCCAGACTATTTTTACCAGCGCTGCTCAGAACTTGGCTTGCTGGTCTGGCAAGACTTTATGTTCTCTTGCAATCTATACCCTGCTGCCGATAAACATTGGCTGCAGCAGGTGCGCCTCGAAGCAAAAATGCAAGTGCGGCGTTTGTCCAAACACGCTTGCCTTGCGCTGTGGTGCGGTGACAACGAGCTGGTTGGTGCCTTGGGCTGGTTTGAAGAGAGTCAAAAAGACAGAGACCGCTACTTGGCGATGTATGATCGACTCAATCACACACTAGAGCTGGTGCTCGACGAAGAGGCCTTGGATGTGCCTTTTTGGCCATCCTCACCCTCTATCGGACGGCTCAACTTTGGCGATGGCTGGCACGACGATTCGTCGGGAGATATGCACTTTTGGGATGTCTGGCACGAGGCCAAGGACTTCGAACACTACCGCACGGTGCAACCACGCTTTTGCTCTGAGTTCGGCTTCCAGTCGTTTCCGTCGTCGCGTGTTTTGCAGTCTGTTACCGAGCCACACGATCGCAATGTGTCATCAGCTGTCATGGAAGTGCATCAGCGCAACGTGGGTGGCAATGGCCGCATCGTAGAAACGCTCGCTCGCTATTTTCGTTTTCCCGCACAGTTTGAGCACATGCTGTACTTGAGCCAGGTAGCGCAGGGTCTTGCAATGCAGACGGCGATTGAGTTTTGGCGCAGCTGTAAACCGCGTTGCATGGGCACCTTATACTGGCAACTCAACGACACTTGGCCGGTGGCCAGCTGGGCGAGCTTAGAATACGGCGGTGGTTGGAAGCTGACACATTATTTGGCTCGGCGATTTTACGATCCAGTGTTGGTGACTGCTCAACCAGAGCCTGAGGGCTCAGGCATTGTGCTATGGGCCATCTGTGATCTGCCGGCGGCGGTGTTATTGGAGGTTGAGTTATTCAAAGTGAGCATCGGCGGTAATGTCGAAGCGATCTCTAGTCAGCAAGTGCAGTGTGGTACCGTGGCGGCGCAAGAATTTGCGCGTCTGCCAAGCACCGTATTGGGCGGCGACGAATTTTTGTTTTTTAGTTGGCGCGATAGCGCTGGTGAGCACGTGGGCGAGAGTCACTATTTGCCCAAACGGCCAAAAGACTACAACTTTGAGTTGGCCAATATCAGCGTAGAAACACACGTCAATGTACAGCAGCAAACAGTTATCACCTTAAGCACCGACAAACCCGCGTTATACGTCACTTATGATCATGGCAGCGATGCGGTGTATTCCGATAATTGCTTCACCTTGTTGCCCAGCAGAAAAAAGCAGTTAACGGTAGTGCGTGAGCGATCATCTCTGTCGACTCGTCACCCTAAGTCGCGTTTTTTACCACAGGCAGCGCATGTCTGGAGCCTTTGTGGGCAGACGACACGATGAGCTTGCGCAGAAAACTTGTGCTAGCACGGCTTGCTTCATTTCTTAAGAGGGTCTACCGACGTGGCATTGAAGAGCGCGTGGTTCCAGCGTTTGATAAATCGTCTTCGCTTGGACTGATCTAGATACACCATCAGTTCGGTGCCGAGGTGCACAGGTTGTAATAACGCACCGTTTTGATCTCGGCGCGTGCCGTCGGCTTTGTTCAGCGGATCTAGGTATGCTTCGTATTCAAGAATCTGCTGACCTTCTTCTGACAACAAATAATCCAAAAACCCCTCGCCTAGAAGGGGATTAGCACTACTACTGGGCAGTAGGGCCACACGTGATAACACCAGCTTGTAGTCGTTAATCGGCATGATGGCTAAGTCGGGCTGACTGGCCATGGTGCGTTTGGCGTAAGAGCCGAGCACGTTGTAGGCGATCAAGCTGCGGCCACTGGCCACTCTATCGAGCATGACTTGCGTGCTGCTAAAAAGCTTGATTTTATTGTGACCAAAACTACCGGTCAGTTCCCACAGCGAGTTACTGCGTTTGGCGTCCTGGGTGGCAAGCAAAAAGCCCACACCCGAGCGCTCGGGGTCGTAGCTGATGATGTTGCCATAGAAACGTTCTGGTTCGCGACGCAGCCATGCGGCGAGCTGCCGGCGGTTGAGTGCTTCGGCGGCTTCGGGCAGTAACTTCTTGTTGTAGACCGTCACGGCCGCCTCGAAAGTCACACCAAATGCTTCGTCGCGCCAGCTGGCCCAGCTCGGCAGGTAAGCCGTCATCGCCGAACTATAGGGTCTAGAGTATCCGTCGTTGGCCAGCTTGATTTGCAAATCCATCGCTGTACTCAGCACCAAGTCAGCACCACTTTTGGTGCCGTGATCACTGCGTACCTGTTCGAAAAGCTCAACACTGTCCAAATCGCGGTAGTGAATGCGCACCGTTGGGTGTGTGTCGCTGTAGCGCTGCAACACTGGCGCAAAGGCTGCAAAGTCTGTGGTGCTGTAAACTGTCAAAGTACGGTTGGCACCCAGATCATCGGGGCCAATATAATGGTCCTGAGCGAGCGTGGATCGTACCAATAACAAAAACGTTAGGCAGCCGATTGTATAAACCGAGTTGAAGAGTGTTTTCATGCTTGGCAGCATATCACCAACGTCTGTAGGCTGACGCCTCGGCTTATCAACGAGTACATAGATGAAAATACTGCTGGTAGAAGACGACCCAGCACTGGCCGAAGCGCTGCAGCGTGCGCTGGAGATGCATGGCCAAGTGGTGGAAAAGATTGGCGATGGTGCCCAGGCTTTGGCGTGGCTGGGTCATGAACACTTCGACCTAGTCGTGCTTGATTTGGGGCTGCCCGGCATGGATGGCATGGAGATGCTGCGCGAGGCACGAGCCAACGGTCACGACATGCCGGTACTGATTATCACTGCACGTGACGCAGTGCCCGATCGTGTCGCTGGCCTGAATTCCGGTGCCGACGACTACCTAGTTAAGCCTTTCGAACTGGACGAATTTCTAGCGCGTGTGCGCGCACTTTATAGACGAGCGCAAGGGCGCGCGTCTGACTCTGTTGAGTTGGGGCCGTTGTTGTACCACACCAGTCGTCGCGAGCTGCGCCATGAAGAGCAGGTGATCGCCTTGACGCCACGCGAGACAGCGCTGCTGGAAGTACTGGTGCAGCAGGTAGGGGCCGTCGTGAGCAAACAGCAGATTGGCGACAGTTTGTTCAGCATAGACAACAACGCACAGCTGTCGGCTGTAGAAGTGTATGTGCATCGCTTACGCAAGCACTTGGCGGCATACGGCCTGAGTATTCGCACGGTGCGCGGTTTGGGTTATATGCTGGAAAAGCCTGAATGACAACTCCTGCTGCACCGGACAGCTCGGCCGTTGTGGCAAGGGCGCCCAGTTTGAACGCCATGCAACCTGGCTCTATCCATCGACAATTGTTGCTACGTCTCAGTATTCCCTTGTTGTTTTTGTCGCTAATGATTGCGGCTGGGCTGTATTGGTTTTCAGTCGCTAATGCGAATACGGCCTTCGACCGAGCGCTGCTGGGCGCGAGTTTGGCTATCTCCGATCGCGTGGTGGTCGATGGCGATGAGTTGCTTGTCGACTTACCCTATGTTGCCTTGGAGATGCTTTCAGCCACAGCAGAAGAGCGAGTTTATTACCGAGTCAGTGATTTTGAGGGCAGCCCTGTCACTGGGTACGAGCAGTTGCCGGAGCCCGCAAAACGGCCTTGGCTGAACAGCAATCAAGACGCCGAATGGTTTTACGACACCGAATATTTGCAGCAATCGGTGCGTGTGGCGGTGATCTCGCGGGTGGCACTGGGCGGCAGTGTGCCCAGACGCTTTTTGGTCTATGTCGCCGAGACAGACAATAGTCGCAAGGAGTTGGCTTGGCGATTGTTGCTGGTGTTTGGCTCGGGCATGGCTTTGCTGGCAGTGCTAGTAATGGCGTTGGTGTGGTACAGCGTCTATCGCGGTTTGGCAGCTTTGTCTGAGTTGTCGCGCTCGTTGCAGCAGCGCACCGCTGATGATCTGCAGCCGCTCGCGCTCAGCCTGCCCAGTGAACTCTTGCCAGTGCAGCAGTCAGTCAATCAGTTGTTGCGACGACTTTCACGCAACCAGCTTGAGCTCAAACGCTTTGTTGAAGACGCCTCGCATCAGTTGCGCACACCTCTGGCGGCACTCAAAGCGCAGCTGTCACTAGCTGAATCGCAACAGTCTGCGGCTCAAGTGCGAGATGATCTGCGTCAGGCTCAGCGCACCTTAGACCGCAGTATTCGGCTAAGCCAGCAATTGCTCAGTCACGCCCGAGCGGTGGATACCGGCCGGCTGCAACAGCTCGATCTGGACGCGTTGGTCGCTGGCGTTTGCCGTGAGTGGGTGCCCGTTGCACTGCAGCACAATATGGATTTGGGTTACCAAGAGCCGGCGCAGCCATTGTCAATAATGGGTGATGAGTTGTTGCTGCAAGAAATGCTGCGCAACCTGATCGAAAACGCGGTGCTGTATGGCACTTCTGGCATGCAGATCAATGTAGGCTTGTGGCAGCAGGGCAACGGTGCACTACTGCGTGTCGCGGACACTGGCACTGCGATCGCTGAAGATCAGCGCGATCGCTTGTTTGATCGCTTTTATCGGCCAGTTAGCAGCAGCGGAAGTGGCAGTGGTCTGGGACTGGCGATTGTACAAAATATTGCACAGCTGCATGGTGGTGATGCGCAGTTACACGTCAGCGAGCAGGGCAACCATTTTGAAGTGACTTTGGCAACCGGGCAAGGTGTGGCTTAGGCACAGCTAGGCCTCAACAGACTTAGCTGCTTGGGCAGTAATGGCTAAGCTCGGGCTTAAAAGACTGCAATTGGCTGCGCCGCAAGACGAATGCTTCTTCGCCAGCTCAATCTTGTTATAATCGCCACGCCGATCCATTCGGCATTTAACTAACTCAGTTTCGAATTTGCGGTTCGACTCACTGGAGAAAAAAATGACAAATCAATACGTTGTCTGTGCCCTGTACAGATTCGTCACCCTCGACAACTACCAGGACTTGCGCCAGCCGCTGTTAAAAACAATGGAACGCAACGGTGTTTGCGGCACCTTGTTATTGGCACAAGAGGGCATTAACGGCACCGTCTCTGGCAGTCGCGCCGGTATCGACGCGCTGCTCAATTGGTTGCGCAAAGACCCGCGCCTTGCCGATGTGGACAGCAAAGAGTCCTACACCGAGGTGGCGCCGTTCAAGCGCACCAAGGTCAAGCTGAAAAAAGAGATCGTCACCATGGGTGTGCCGGGTATCGACCCCAACCATGTGGTGGGGACATACGTTGAGCCAGAACAGTGGAACGAGCTGATTAACGACCCCGATGTGTTGCTGATTGATACCCGTAACGACTACGAAATTCAGGTTGGCACTTTTGACGGTGCAGTCAACCCGGACATCGACACCTTTCGAGACTTCCCTGCGTATATGCGCGAGAACCATGACCCAGAAAAAACCAAAAAAGTTGCGATGTTTTGCACCGGCGGAATACGTTGTGAAAAATCCACCGCGTTGTTAAAAGAGCAGGGTTACGACGAGGTCTACCACCTCAAAGGCGGCATCCTGAACTACTTGGCCAAAGTGCCAGAAGAAAATACAACCTGGCGCGGCGAGTGTTTTGTCTTTGATGATCGTGTCACAGTGAATCACGCCCTAGAGCGCGGTAACTACCAGCAGTGCAACGCGTGTCGCATGCCACTGAGCGAAGCGGATCAAGCCAGCGAACACTACCAAGTAGGTGTAAGTTGTCCACACTGTTATGCCACTACCTCAGAGGCCGATAGACAGAGGTTTGCCGAGCGCGAGCTACAGATACAGCTGGCCAAAAAGCGTGGAGAGACGCACATAGGCGGGCAGGCCAATGCCGACATCGAGCGCAGACGCCAAGCCAAACATCGCGCACGTGATCAACAACGCAAACAACAAAGTGCAGGTAAATAACCTATGCCAGCGCTGATATTTAAACTGAACCAAGTGCCACTAGATGAGGCCGAAGAGGTACGTGAGCTACTGCGTGATGAAGACGTACCTTTTTACGAAACCCCTATTGGTTTTTGGGGTTTTTCGCTGGGTGGGCTGTGGTTGGCAGACGATCAAATGCACCAGCAAATGCGAGCCGAACAGCTGATCGAGAGCTACCAGCTACAGCGACAAAACGATGCGCGCGCAGAATATCAGCCGCGTAGCTTGATCGCCGCGATAATCGAAAAGCCGCTGCGTATAGTTTTGTTGTTAGCGGTATTGGTTATCTTATATTTTTCTGTGTCACCTTTTATACGACCACTAATTGCCTAGAGCGTTCGGATTTAAACCATGCTTGTCCTATTGTCGCCAGCTAAAACACTCGACTTTGAAACACCGCCCAGCGTCCCAAAAAGCAGCAAGCCGTCGTTCCTCGATGACTCGCAACAGCTGATTGATCAGCTGCAGCATTTGCAGGCTGATGAGGTGGCCAAACTGATGTCGGTGAGCGATAAAATCGCGGAGCTCAATGTCGAGCGCTTCAACAGCTGGAAGTTACCCTTCACCAAAAAAAATGCCAAGCCTGCCGCGATGGCTTTTCGTGGTGATGTATACCTTGGTCTCGATGCCGATACGCTCAGTGAAGCAGACTTTGATTATGCACAGACGCGGCTTCGCATATTGTCCGGTCTGTACGGTCTGCTGCGACCGCTCGATTTAATTCAGCCTTACCGCCTAGAGATGGGCACACGCTTTGCCAACGAGCGCGGTGCAAACCTGTACAGCTTTTGGGGCGAGAGCATCACCGACGCGCTCAACAAAGAGCTGAAAAAGAGCAAGGGCGCAGCGGTGGTTAATCTCGCCAGTAACGAATACTTTAAGGCGGTCAAGCCCAAACAACTGCAAGCACCGCTTATCACGCCCGCCTTTCGTGATTGGAAAAACGGCGAATACAAGATGATCAGTTTTTTTGCCAAAAAAGCACGCGGCATGATGGCACGCTACGTGGTGGATCATCGCCTCGATAGCCCCGAAGCGCTGAAGCAGTTTGACTACGGTGGATACGCCTACAGCGCAGCGGATAGCACAGACGATAACTGGGTGTTTTTGCGTCGTCAGGTAGACTGAACAACGCCGTGTATCGCGGTGACGTCGCTTGCTCAAGTGACGTTGCTGGTTTTATCGGCGTGTGGCAGAGGGCTTTGTTGTATCAATCGATCGCATCAGCTCACTGTCAAAGTCTAACTTCCCGCTTAGCCAGTCTTGCAGCATATCGTGCGAGTCGTCGCCCCAAAATATCTGCTCATCAACCACGAAACTGGGCACACCAAAAACACCGTTTGCTGCCGCTTGGGTGGTGTTGTTGATGATGGCTTGTTTGTTCGCAGGCTCTTGGCTCGCCTCATTCGCCTGTTTCAGCGTCATGCCAAGCTTCTCGGCTAACAATGATTTATCAGCGTCTTCTATCAATCCGTGCCCTTCAGCCCAGATATGGTCAAACACTGTCTGAGTGCATTGACCGGTGCTGCCCAATGCAGCGATTAATCGTAAAGCCCACAAGGGATTAAAGGGGTGCGAGGGAGGCATACGGAATGTGATGTTAAGGCGCTCGGCACGCCACGCTGCTTGGCGGAATATAAATTGACGTTTGGGTTCTATTTCGGCTGGTCCTAGCTGGCCCCAGTGGTTGAGCAAGCCGGCAAATAAAACAGGTACGTGCGACACGTTGAGCTGCTCGCTAAAGCTACGCAGCTGTTTTGATTGTAAATAGGCATAAGGGGAGATGATGTCAAAGTACCAAGTTGCCGTAGTTTTCATAACTTCGCCTAAATATCGATTGAGAATAAGCACGAGTAAACCTGTATGCAGCATGCTTTGTCAATTTTGGCTGCTCTCGGGGGTCTGAGTAAAAAACCGTTTGCGTTAATTCGAACGAATTGCGGAAAGATATAAATTAAATGCACTCAAATGTTTATGCCTTCAAACCGATTTAGTGCAAATAATTATTCAATTATATTTTTGCTCAAAGTATAAATATCAATAAGAGGGTGGCTTGTTCATTGCGTCTATTCCAATAATATTTACTGATAATTAAACATGTTTGTTCTCTAATTTATTATTAGAACGGCATGTTATCAGTGTTGGCATATTCAAAGGAATGAAGTGTTGAAATTTAAAAAACTCGACAATGGAATGTTTCTCATCTTTGGCATGGCGCTATCCTATAGCGCTGCAATTTGGGTTAGTAATATCCAAGCGGCTGAGTCTGGTAACACAGCCCCAAATGCTGGAGACCTGCGCAGAACCGTGCCACCGCTAAGTGAGCCAAAACCTGCCAATGCGCCGCCATTAAACATACCCCGCACGAAAAAACGTGCGCCGCAAGAGTCAGCAGATGCACTTCGTGTGCAAGTGGATCGGTTAGTGTTTGAGGGTAATACTCTCTTTGACGATACCCAGCTGACAGCGTTGCTTAGCAGCTGGCTGGAGCGTGATCTCACGCTTGCTGAGATGAAACAAATGGCCGACGAAGTCAGCGACACCTATCGCAGCGAAGGCTATTTAGCACACGCTTTCATACCGCCACAGCCTCTGGATGACAATACGCTACTGATTTCTGTGGTTGAGGGGAAAGTCAGCCAGATCGCCGTCACACAAGATGAAGGCGTTCGATTGCAAAAAAATCAAATCGTTGCGTGGATGAACCAAGCAGTGCCGGCGCACTCAGTTGTCAATACTGATCGGGTCGATAGACATCTCTTGTTGCTGGACGATCGAGCTGGATTACGGGCGTCGGCAAAGCTACGCCGTTCGGACAAGCCTGGACACAGTGAGCTGGTGCTGAGTTTAAACTCTGGCCCTCGGATTGAGGGGCTAGTACATCTGTCCAATAGTGGCTCCGAAAGTACGGGAGCCGAGCGATTATCTGCCAACTTGAAGCTGAATAGTCCGTTGAATCGTGGCGATCAACTCGGTGCTGACTTGACACTGAGCGAACACAGTCAATTTTTTCGGGCTTCCTACCGCAACCCTCTGGGTGTCAAAGGCTGGTCCATGGGTCTAGAGGCCTCCGCTTTAAACTATGATCTGCAAGGACAAGTGGCAGCGCTTTCGAGCGAAGGTGATACCCAGGGTGTGCGTGCATCACTGCGTTATGCCCAAGTGCGAACGCGCACGTTTAACTTGAACATAGGGCTGAGTCTGGGCAGTAATCACTACGACAATAACGCTCTCAATGAAACCACTTCTGCCTACAAAATCCACGACGTCACTTTGTCTCTGGACGCTGACAAAATCCAGCACAACCGCTGGTCACAATTCAGTCTGCAATTCTCCCAAGGCAATCTTGATCTTGGTGCGCTCGATTTAAGCGAGAACTCAGAACTTCCCGAGGATTTCTCTAAGCTGCAATACCGCTTTACGCAGGGTTGGCGATTTAAACCGCAGTACTCGGCTCGAATCAACCTGCAAGGTCAATATTCAGCGGATGCGCTTGATTCGGCTGAACAGTTTTCTCTGGGTGGCCCCAATGCTGTGCGCGCGTATCCAGTTAGTGAAGCAAGCGGAGAAGTGGCGCATGTCGCTAGTCTTGATCTTGCCCGCACGCTGGGATCTCAGTGGCAAGTAGCTGCCTTTTATGACTACGGGCACATGCAGCGTCGTGCAACCGTTAACACCGCTGGCGAGCAGAGCTATAGCCTAAAAGGAGCCGGGTTAAGCGCCAGCTGGACATCTCCTAAAGGTTGGCATCTGAGCGCTCAGCTGGCTCGGCGCATTGGCGACAACCCAAATCCGACAACCTCTGGGCGAGATCACGACGGCACACTGCGTGAAAATCGTGTCTGGTTTTCTCTGCATCGCCAGTTCTAAAAAAATAATACAAGTCACAGTGCGCGAGAATACGCGCCAATCGGAATACAGAGCATGAATCGCATATTTCAACTTATCTGGAACGCCAAAACACAAACCTATGTTGCAATCGCCGAGACCGTGCGACGCGGCGGTATGCGATGTGGAGCGGTGATCGCTGTCGTTGTTATACCGCTCGGCGCTTCTGCGGGCGAGCCGTCTGCTGGTCAATTACCCAGCGGTGAACAGATTGCTGCCGGCGTGGCAGATATACAGCGTGAAGCAGGGCGATTGCGAGTACAGCAAAGCTCGGACCGAGCTGTTATCGATTGGCAAAATTTCGATGTAGGGCGAGATGCCAGTGTTATTTTTGAACAACCGAGCACCGCATCAGCAACCCTGAACCGTGTTCACTCTGGCAAACCTAGTCAGATTTTTGGGCGCATCGAGGCGAACGGTCAAGTGTTTTTAACCAATGCTTCGGGGGCTTATTTTAGTCCTAGTGCAAAGGTCGAAGTGGGTGCACTGGTCGCTAGCAGCCTAGGCATTGATGCCCAAGACTTTATGGATGGCGAGCTGAAATTTGAGCGCGACGGCTCAACGGCTGCGGTCGTCAATGCGGGAAAAATACAGACAGGTTTGGGCGGTTTTGTCGCTCTGTTGGCTCCAGAAGTACGCAACGAAGGTCTCATCATCGCTCAATCGGGCAGTGTTGTACTGGCTGCAGGCGAGAAGATAGAGCTCAGTTTTGATGACAACGGAAGCTTGTTAAATCTAGAAGTTGATCCGGCAGACATAGCCACGCAAGTCGAGAACAAGCACGCCATTGCAGTGGGCGACGGCATGATTCTACTCAGCGCTAGCGCACTGGAAAACTTGCAAAGCAGTGTTTTTAACTGGGGTGAGTTAGAAGCCAGTAGCCTTGTCTCAAAAGGTGGCCGCATCAGTCTCGAGGCCGTCGATATCTACCTGCCAGAGGGCAGCGAGATTGACGCCACGGGTGCCACGGGTGGCGGTGAAGTGTTGATCGGTGGAGGTTGGCAGGGATCAAGTGATCTTGCACACGCAACAACTGTCACCATGGAGCAAGGTGCCAGGATTGATGTATCAGCTATCAAAGAGGGCGACGGCGGCACGGTTGTGTTGTGGTCAGATATTAAAAACTTAGCATCAGTGACGGTCGCAGAAGGTGAAATTCTGGCGCGCGGAGCTGGACAACGCGGAGCCGGCGGTCGTGTAGAGACTTCTGGTCACAGCTTAATCAGTGGGCTCATCTCTGTTGATGCAGGCGCAGACGACGGCGACAGCGGTCTGTGGCTGATAGATCCCTTCGACTACGTTATTGATGTCACAGCATCCGGCAACATCGTCTCGACCTTGAACACCGGAACCTCCGTGACCATTACCACAGCTGCTGATAATACAGCTCAAGGGTCAACCGGCTCAGGTGCCGGCGATATAACGGTATCGAGTGCTATCACTGCAACGGGTAACGCCGACTTAACACTCAGCGCTGACGGTGATATTTCCATTGATGCGCCTATATCGGTGGCAGGTGCGCTGAATTTCTCTGGGCAAGATATCGCGCTAAATAACAACCTTGTCACCACTGCAGTTGGCGCAGGTGTGAGCCTGCTGTCCAGAGGTCACATTGAAGGCACCTCAGCGGCGTCCGTGACCACGGCGGGTGGCGACGTGCTGTTCGCCAGTGACACAGATTCGGTGTCGAGTACCGGTGGCCATATTAGATTTACCTCGGGCCTAAACGTTGATTCCAACGGCGGAGACATTACGCTCGCCGGTGGTGATTCGGCGGGCACAGGCTACGCGCTGGGTAATGTCCAAGAGAAGGCAGACGGTATAACAATTGACGGCGGGCTCTCGCTGACGTCTCTTGGTGGAGATATTGCGCTACGCGGCAAAAGCTCAGCCGGGGCAATTGCCGATAGCTGGTGGGCTTGGGGTATTGGTTGGACCGATAGCGCTGTCACACTCGACAGTAGCACGGGCACTATATCAATCGATGGCGTTTCTGAGACAAGCAATAACTTAAGTTCTGGCCTGTATTTTTCTAATACCGATACAACGACGTTCAGCTCCGCAAACACCACAGCAAACGCTATTAGTATCAAAGGCGACGCAAGCACCTCGACAAGTGGCAATAGCTTTGGCGCAGATTTTGGTTCGACAACCACAAAAATTCATGCCACTGGTGCAGGCGGTGGTATTACGCTAGACGGACATTCTGGAAATATAAATGTTGATCTTGTGCTGCGAAATACAAAAGAAATACTAGCTGTTGATGGTCCCATTTCGCTGGTCGGTCGCAACACGAATAATGGCTCGCTGACCTTAGATGGAACGACCTATCTTGGTTCGAGATCAGGCGTCATTGCCAGTGATGGCACCGACATGTCAAACAGCAGCAGTGATATCAGTTTTCAACACGACGAAGCGCTCTGGGGAGTCGCCAATCCCGATATTAATACAACTGGGGCTTTTAGTTGGACTTCAACCAGTGACTCTTTTTACAATGGCGCCGGTAGGGTGAGGACCAGCTGGTTCAACTTCGCGGGGCCAATCGGTGGCCTGAGTATCGGAAAGGCGAGCAATACAACGAATGTCGAATTTAATAGCGATGTTGTGGTTGCTGGGCCAATAGCGGTCTATGCCGGTGAATTTAGCTTGGTATCTGGAAATACGCTGACCAGTTCGGATAGCGGTGATGTTTTTATCAAATCAAATTCTGCGACGAATGCCTCTTTAATCTTGGCTGGTGACATTGTTAAAACGGGTGGTGATCGCTCAACATTAACGCTGCAAGCAGATGGCCGTGTCAGCGTGCAAGGCACGGTTGCCGCAAGTGGTACGGCACTGGACACTGTGCTGTGGTCAGACTTCAGCGACAGCGGTTCTGGTGGCGTTTCAATCAACAATTTAATCACCACTAACGGCGGGCATCTTTGGGCCGGCGGCAGCTTGTCTGACGGCGGTAGCAGCATCTGGAATACTTTGACCGTGGGTGACGGGGCTTCTTATGGGGCAGATGGTTTTAACCACAATGCCTTAGACCTTTACAGCAGCGTGTCGACAAACGGCGGTGATGTGCTGCTGTGGGCAGGCGATGGCTACAATACTGGCGTTGATGGTATTGGTGTCAGCGGTACACAAAGCATCGATAGCGGCACTGGTGATATCACGTTGATCGGCAATGAGGTCGCCGGTGGAACAATTCAGATCAACTCAACAGGTACTCTGGCGTATGCGCCGCACGACAACGCGTGGACAACCGTTGGCGGTGAACTCGGTTACGACGGCAATATCAGTGCTGATACCTTCACCGGTTTGAACGATGTATCTTGGCTTAGCATTAGCAATTACAGCAGCTTGGGCGGGCTGAGCTTAGGCAAAGCGGGAACAAGCAGCAGCCTGCGAATTTTTGATCCCATTGATATTGACGGAACGATTCACCTCTACGGAGATGGCGTTAGTGTCGACGGTGCACTGGATACCACCGGCGCAACTCGCGGGGATGTGTTGATTCAGGCATCAGCAGATGTGGAGATTAATTCAACAATCGACGTCAGCGGTGATGTATCGATCGTCAGTGGCAACGACTTAACCATGTACGATGCAGTGACAAAGACTGGAAGCCAAGATACGGACACACTTCTGCAGTCGGCGCGCCATATTGTGCTGCACGGCGCTGCCAGTATTAGTACCTCAGCAGGAACTCAAAACTTAAAACTGTGGGCCGATCAAGACAACTCCGGTGATGGCATCAATATCGTTGGCAACTCCATCGACAGCAATGGCGGCTCAGTGGAGTTTGGCAACGGCGACACTGCAATTATTCAAGGTGTAGCGACAGAAGTAGGCGGTGACGTGTACTTCAACGGCGCCGCGGCGCAGACGTTAGAGACCAATGGCGGTGATCTGACCGTGCGCGGTGAAACAATCTTGGCCAACGCATCTGGCGTCTCGATAAGTAGCAACGGGGGTGATGTTGATTTTCAAGGGTTAATAAACTCCGGCAACCAATACGACTACATAGATGGGCCGGACGGCCAAAGCAACTCGTGGGACTACGCGCGCACTCAGGCCATCAATGGCACTGGTGGGTCCTCGTCGTTTGGCGATAGCTATTTGGTGACCATAAATTCACGCTTGGAAAACGCGATTGCAGGCTTTGCATCCGGGTACAAAGGAGCGTGGATTGGTGCATATCGACCATCCGGTAACAATTGGCTATGGGCTGATGGGCCTGAGGCCGGCGATACATTTCTAATCGCCAACAGCGGCGTTGGGGGCGGGGCTACACAATCGGGTTACTTCAGCAATTTTGCAAGTAGCGAACCCAATGGGCACGTGAGCAGTGGCGAAAACAGAGGACAGTTCTTTGGCGTCGAAGGGCATTGGAACGACCTCGCTTCTTCTACGTCCTTTTCGGCGACACAGGACACGGATTACAGTGTGCTCGGCTTCGTGCGAGAAACTAATCTTGTCCCTACCGCGCTCACGATCAACGCGGGCAGTGGCTTAGTGTCAACGGGTGGAATCGGCGGTAGTAAAGCGCTGTCATCCCTGAGTGTGATGTCAGCTGGCGCCACGGTCAATGGCGATGCGCTGATCACTACAGGTGCGCAAACGTTCAGTAGCTCTGTTGATGTCATCAGCGCAGCAGACTTAAACATCGCTAGCAGTACGTTGACAACGCAGGGAGATTTGCTGGCGAAAGCGAACGGAAATATAGATGTCAGCTCGGCCATCGAAACAAACAGCGGTGATGTCACTTATTGGTCCGATTCGGACGCCGATGGTAGCGGTTATGTGTCGCTCGCCAGCGGCACCAGTATCGCGACCAGCGGCGGCGATATTGTCGTAGCAGGTGGAGCAGATGCAGGAAGTGACGGAGTCCCCGATGGGCCTGCATCTGGTGAAGCACTTCTAAATGTATCGGGCAACTTCTATACGGGGGTTTCGTTGTATGAATCGGAATTAGATACCCGAGTTGCAGGCGCCTTTGATGCGAGCGCTGGGGATGTCACGCTGAACGGTAAGAGCACTTACACTGACTCTACAACGGATCGAGCGGTGGGTGTGTTTTTGTATGGCAGCAAAGTCTACGGCAACAATGTGTCTGTAACGGGTTCAGCCATCGACAGCAACGGCACAGGTACACGCTACGGTATTTCCTCTAATGGCGACGCGTCACCTAACAATACAAACATCAGTGCCTTTGCTGATATTACCCTTGCCGGTACAGTGGCCACACCCGAAGACCAGTATGCGCTCCGGTGGGGCACCAATCACGAGCTAAATACCGTGGGCGGGAACATCACCATCAACGCGGAAGGGCAGCTGCAGTATCTCAGCAACCAGACACTCACACTCGCCGATACAAAGTCACTGATTTTCAACTCCAATTATAACGCCGAATGGCGCAATGTGATTGCGGGAGACGGTGGCTTGAGAAAACAAGGTACGGGCGACTTGGTGTTAAGTGAACAAAACACCTACACCGGAGCCACCAACATCGATGAGGGTTTACTGATTATTCGTCACGATGCGCCTCTTATTACGACAAGTATCTTTAACGGCCCGGGTGCCTTAGCGATTGAACCAGCTTCTGTTAGCTTCTCCGGACCTTTCTCTTGGCAGACAGCCTCGAATAACCTCTCAGGGCTGAGAATTGGTATCAGCAATAATAATGCAGCTGTGTCCATCGATACCGCCACTACCGTTGCCGGAGATATCTATATTTCAGGCAGCGATGTGGATATAGACGTTGGATTGACCTCTAGCGGCAATAACGACGTTCTTATCGATGCCAGCGGGACTGCAACATCTGGAGAAAACGGTTTTGTTGTAGCCGACGGTCTCACTTTTGTCGGTAGCGGAGATCTGACACTCGAGAACTCGGCCAACGATGTATCGACTCTCTCAGCCAGTACAGGCGGTGCTGTGCGGTACGTGGACAGCAATGCGTTGACCGTTGGAACAAAAAGCTCTGTCGATGGCGTGACTGCAGGCGGAACGGTGGCAATTGCTACGTTCAACGGCGATTTAACCTTAGATCAAGTTGTCAGCAGCTCCGATAATACCGCGACGGCATTGACGTTGAGTGCAGGCTCGAGTCAAGCTGCGGGCAATGCCACCGGTGGCAATATTATTGTGGGTGCTGCGGGTGCTGTCACGGTTTCAGCCGGGGGCAACGCAAACTTGTATTCTGGTGATGTGGCGGACAGCACGGGGTTAGGTGCTTTAGTAGGACAAGGCAGCGGTCGCTTCCGCTATAACAGTGATGAAAGCATCAGCAACTTCACCACCGCTCTGGGCGCAGGTGTTAATGCGATTTATCGTGAAGCACCTCAAGTTACAGTCAGTGCTGATGACACCACAATGACTTACGGTGATGCGCTACCCACCTTGAATGTGTCTATCAGCCCGCTGGCAAACGGAGACAGCAGCGCACAAGCATTGACCTTGAGCGGCAGCCCCACCATCGCTGGCGATCAGTCTAACAGTGGACATTGGGCCGCCGGCACACACGCGCTCAATACCACGACAAGCAGTAAGCTTGGATACGATGTGGTGGATACGGCAGGAGAGCTCACGGTCAACAGGCGCCTGTTAAACCCAACCACAAGCTCTGCACAAAAGACCTACGACGGCAACGAACAGATAACAGCAGTCGTGATGGATGTCGCAGATCAGCTGGTTGGCGATCAACTGCAAGTGGTGGCTGATGGGTCGTTTGATGATCGACACGCGGGAGCGGACAAAAACTACCTGATCAATCAATATGATTTGCAAGGCGAGGACGCCAGCAATTACAGGGTTGATGCCTCAAGTGATTTTGCCGGTAGTGACGGGGTAGTAAGTGCACAACAATTAACCATCACTGCTGTAGCCGATAAAAAATTCTACGACGGTGATAACAGCTCACAGAAGCTGCCCACGGTTGAGGGTTTGCAAGGTACGGATACTGTAGCCGTTCTATCACAAAGCTTTGATCTTGCACAGCCAGGCGAGCGAGAGCTCAACGTAGACAGTGTGCAAATTGTAGATGGCAATGCAGGCCAGAATTACCAAGTAATAGCTGTCGCGGCGGCGGGGCAGATAAAAACACTGCCCGAAAAGTTCCCTCCACAAGAGACTAACCCTGAAGACGGCGGGCTTGCTCAGCAAGCGGCGTTTAAGCAACCTTGGACTGTTGATGGTCCAAGCTTAGAGCTCAATGAAGGGCAGGATTCGTGGAGCACCGAGGAACTGGGCGGTGCTGCTGAGGTGGAGATTCGCAAGGGGGCTTTGCTCGCCGTTTCTGATTGTGCTGACAATGCTGCTGCAGGCCAAATTCGCGACGAGGATAAAAAAGCACAAGGCGACGAGGTGTCTGGCGGTTGTACACCTAGCGCCGATTGATCAGCCTATTTGAAGCGTTTTATACAAAGCTGGCTCTGGCCCACTAAAGGCCAGACTAGCTTTTTAAGCTTTGATGACTATTCGCTCAGTACCGGAAGACCTAGCTGCGCGTGGCGATATAAACGCCCGCCGATGCCATGATCGTTCCTGCCACGCGGTTGAGCCCGTGCATGGCTTTGCTCGACTGAAAAAAACGCCTAGCCCAGCTGGCTGTTGCGGCAATTGCCATCAGGCCGATCATCAGCGCCACAAGTGTTAGACCTGAAGCTAGCATCACATCCTGCGTTGAGAGCAGGCTCAAATCCATAAAGGTTGGCAAAAACGCGATGTAAAATAAAATGACTTTTGGGTTTGACGCGGAAATTAAAAAGCCCTGCAAAAACGCCTTCAGTTGATCACCGCTACTGAGCGGTGTACCAGCCACAGGCTCAATACTCGCCGTCCACATGCGGTAGGCGAGGTAGATTAAGTAAGCCGCACCGACAAATCGAATCACATGAAACAACACGCTGTAGTGCTCAGCTAGGGTGGCAAGTCCATAACAGGCCAATACCAGATACACCACATCACTCGAGCTCATGCCCAGCGCCAAGCTAAAGCAAGACCAAGTGCCTTGAGACAGTGCACGAGCCAAAATAGCAAATATACCTGGGCCCGGTGTGATGCTGAAAAGCAGCACCGCTAAAAAGAATGTAATTGAGCTGTGTAAAGTCATGGCGTTGTACGGTGTTTTTGAAAGAGAGTATTTGAGCAAAGGCGCAGCCTAGCGCCGACGCTCAACTAAGTCCAGTTTAAGGGCTTGAGCTGGTCTAGGCACCAGCGATAGTCATGCGCGCTTAGCCTTCCGGCGCTTGTTCTCGATTGTGAGGGCCGTAGTCTCGTAGTACCGAACACACACGCAAACGATAGTCGTCGAAGTATTTGTTTTTGCCTATTGCCTGGGCCTTTTTGTGTTCAAGAGTTTGGCGCCACTGCATCACCGCAGCCTCGTGTTCAAAAAAGCTCAACGACAACATTTTGCCTTCCGTGGTGATGCTCTCAAAACGCTCAATCGAGATAAAACCCTCGATGGATTCGAGCAGCACCCGAAGCTCCGCGGCGACTTCGAGGTAACTACTTTTATGTTCGGCTGTTGGCCATACTTCAAATATAACGGCGATCATTTGGTGTCTTCCTCTGGTACAACTAGGGCGTGTGGTTGTGAAACGTTTTTTAGAAAAATTCGTTTTTCTTGCAGCAAAAATCCTTCTCGCTGAGCAAATTGGTAATTCTGCTGGCCCAGTGGGTGTTGCCGAAGTCTAGCGCGATATCGCTCATAAGCGGCCAAGTCCGCCACCGTATACACGCCATAAGCGGTCTGACTGCAGCCTTCGTGTGGTGCAAAATACCCCAGCAAGTCGGCGCCGCATTCGGGAATCGCCTGACCCCAATTTTGTGCATACTCGGCAAATTGCCGGTGCTTTAAGGGGTTTATTTTGTACTGTATAAAACAGGTGATAGCCATTGTGTTCTGCCCTTGAGTGTTGGATACAAAACCAATATAGGCTCTTGCATGGCACCAATGCTTCGTCTACGCTCGAAGTATGTTTGAATCTCCCCCTATTGCTCGAATCGCCGCCGCTATCGGCGACCCCGTACGTGCCGCCATGCTGGTCGCGCTTATGGACGGCCGTGCGCTAACTGCTAGTGAGCTGGCTTCCGTCGGTGGCATCAGTGCACAAACCGCCAGCGCGCACCTGAACAAATTACTCGACGAGCAGCTGCTCAACGTGGAAAAGCAAGGGCGACACCGCTACTTTCGATTGGCCGGAACACAAGTGGCCGAACTACTTGAACAACTGATGGGAGTGGCACAGCACAGCCATGTGAAACACCCCCGCGTAGGCCCACGCGAGCCAGCATTGCGCCACGCACGTGTCTGTTATGACCACCTCGCTGGTGAGCTGGGCGTGGCCATGTACGACGGATTTTTACAACGTGGCTGGCTGCTGCAAACACCGACAACTGTCGAACTCAGCGACAGCGGTAAAGAGAGTTTGCTGACCTTGGGTGTGCCACTTGATTCACTCGGCAAATCTCGTCGCCCATTGTGCAAGTCGTGTCTCGATTGGAGCATGCGACGCCATCATCTCGCTGGCTCGCTGGGCAAGCTTCTGCTCGATTACTGCTTTGATCACAAGTGGGCCATGCGCCTGCCTGAATCGCGCGTGGTGCAGTTCAGTAAAAAGGGCGAAGCGGCTTTTATGCGGGAGTTTGTTGAGTTTTAACTGGCCTTCAAAGCAAGTGTTAAGTCATGCTTGGTCGCAGTTGCTATTCGCTGAATACGCGCTCAACCGATGCATAGTATGTGTATTGCCCGCAGTTGGCCTTGCTCACGCGATAGGGCTAGCTCTGAGATCTGGTTGCGATAATCCGGATTGCCTAAAGATGTAATACAGCTTTCTCTTAGCGATTTATTGGTGCTTCCCGCGAGCATTTGTCGCGGGACTAGATAACCTCTCAAAGGCTAGGGCGTGATGGCTTGAAGATCAAAACGTGCCGCGTGGATGTTGCTTCTGGTGCCGTCGCCTTGGTACCACACAGCAATGGCGTTGCCACTGCTGTCGGTGCTGATTTGCGGTCTTGCCGCGTTGCCTGCATCACCACTTTCGATCAGTTGTGCGCCGCCCCAAGTAGCGGTGCTCACATCAAAGCGATTGGCGTAGATATTTGTTCTGGTGCCGTCGTTTTGGTACCACACAGTGATGGCATTGCCCTCGCTATCGACGCTTACACGTGGATCGTTGGCAGCGCCAGCGTTGTCATTTTCAATCAGTTCAGCGCTTCCCCAAGTGTCGGTGCTGGCGTCGTAGCGGTTGGCGAGTATGTTGTATCTAGTACCGTCGAATTGTTGCCACACGGCGATGGCATTACCATCGGCATCGGTGCTTATTCGCGCATTGTATGCATTGCCGACGTCATCAGTTTCTATCAATTGTGCGTTGCCCCAAGTTTGGGTGCTGGCGTCGAAACGATTACTGTAAATGCTGGGTGTTGTGCCGTTGCTTTGGTTCCACACAGCGACCGCATTGCCTTCGCCGTCTACGCTGATTTGGGGGTTGAAGGCACTGGCAAAGTTGTTACTTTCGATCAGTTGCGCGCTGCCCCAAGTTTGGGTGCTGGCGTCAAAGCGATTAGCGTGGATATTGTCTCGAGTACCGTCGGAATGTCGCCAAACTACCAGTGCGTCACCGTTGGCGCCAATACTTATTGCCGGGCTGATAGCGGCATTCGTTTCATCCGTTTCGATTTTTTCTGCGCTGCCCCAAGTAGCAGTGCTCACATCAAAGCGATTGACGTAAATACTGTTAGTGGCACCGTCGTCTTGGCTCCACACAGCCACTGCATTGCCTTCGCTGTCTACGCTGACCTGCGGGCCAGCGGTGTCGCCAGAATTGTCGCTTTCAATTAATTCAGCAACACCCCAGTTGCCGGTGCTTGCGTCAAAGCGATTGGCGTAGGTGTTTTTTCTCGTGCCGTCGGATTGCTGCCACACAACGATGGTATTTCCAGTCGCGTCAGTGCTTACTTGAGGGTAGAAGACGGTGCCAGCGTTGTTATTTTCGATAAGTTCAGCTGTGCCCCAAGTCGCTGTGCTGACGTCAAAGCGGTTGGCGTAGAGGTTTTCTCTGGTGCCGTCGGATTGCAACCACACAGCGATGGCATTGCCTGTGGCGTCAGAGCTGATTTGCGGGCTGTAGGTGCTGTATGTATTTTCGTCTTCAATGAGTACTTCAGGTGTCCATCCGTTGCCGGCACTGTAAAACGACCACTCGTGCGGCACGAGTGCGGTGCCATAGGTGTCGACAATGCCATCAGCAAGCGAAGCACGGTACTGGGTGGATGACAGCAGATCACTATCAGGGTCGAGTATGGCGGTAGTACCGTCAAAGGTGACGGTCGCTGGTACGGCTGTGTTGCCGTTATGTAGCGTAAATTGGGTGTTGTCCACACTGCTGATGGCCATGTTCTGGCTAAAGGTGGCCTCTAGGTTTGCGTCCAGAGCAATTTGTATGGCATCCGCTGTGGGTGTGGTGGTGCTCACCGTTGGGGCGGTGACGCTGTAAAACGACCACTCGTAGGGGACCAGTGCGGTGCCGTCTGTGTCGACAATGCCATCAGCAAGCGAAGCATGGTACTCGGTCGACGGCAACAGGTCGCTGTTGGGGTCGAGCACGGCGGTTGTGCCGTCAAAGGTGACGGTCGCTGGCACTGCCGTGTTGCCGGTGTGCAGTGTAAATTGGGTGTTGTCTACGCTGCTTTGTGCAATGTCTTGGCTAAAAGTCACCTCTACATTTGCGTCCAGTGCGATTTGCACGGCATCCGCTGTGGGGGTCGTGGTGCTCACCGTCGGGGCGGTGGCAATTGGCTGAGATGGAGATTCGAGCTCTGCGTTATCTGTTTGTGAGCTGGAGTCAGTGCAGCCGCTAAGCACAACGACGGCGAGTGATACACAGAGAACTGAGTTGTTAGCGCCTAGTTTTATCACGATGATCCTTGTTGTGATTTATGAGTAAACGCACAGAAAGCAAAACTGAGGCCCAGATAAAAACCTGATCGCAGATGAATCGTACAAATAGATACACATACGGAAGCTGCAAAAATATTCGGATATAAATCGCAAAAATAACTAGCTGGTAAGCAGCTAATTATTTATCGGCTTTACAAAATTTGCTTTAAAGAATCGAGGTTTTCTAAGAGTGGCACGAGGCAGTTTGGGTTGTGAGCGTAAGCTCGATGGCCTGTAGGGTCCGCTACTTTTTCAGCGTGTTGCAAGCCGAGACTCAGGCGAAATGGCACGCCACTTGGTGCGAATCTGTGCCGTTGCTCGTCAAAATTGGCACTTCCTGCGCGCACTTGTCTTGTGCTTTGCTACAGCGGGTATTGAAACACCATCTGTAATTGCGAGCTGTAGCACATTATCTGTGCAGCACTGAGCCGAAGCAGATCATCATCGCCCATCCACAGTACTTGGCCTTCGCTGGGCACCATGCCAATAATGGCACGTGCCAAGGTTGACTTGCCACAGCCTGACTCGCCGACGATTCCAAGGTCTCGCCGTGTCTCAAATTGTTGCAAGGTGCTGAGCTGCTCTTTACATACGTCGATAGCGTGTTGGCAACGCGCTTCGAATGGGCAACCAGCCGGTGGCTGCATCATATCGGGCGGGCTGCTCGGTATCATGTGCAGCGCGTCGTGTATTTGGTCAACTCGAGGTATGGCCTTCAGTAGGTCGTGCTAACAAGTAGACAGGCAAATTCTGCATCTTTCTGTAGGTTCGACTATAGTCCGAGACGCGCAGTCGAACATGGTATTGTTGGGCAGACTCGGAAGTGGCCGTTAAAAGAAATACTCAACCGTCACACTTAGATGGTCTTCATCGCGCAACTGATACAATGGATCTTCAACCGCATCGCTGTCGAAAAAATTGGCGTCGATGGTGCCACGCCAGTTGTCGCCGAAGCGGCGGTTTCCTTCGATCACTGCTAGGCGACTGTTGCTGTGCTCTAGGCTCTGGTTGACGCCGATCAGCAGGTTACTGTCTTGCACGTCGTTGAGGGTGATACGGGCGGCGAGGAAGATGTCTTTCTCGGTGATCACGCCACTGTTCTGGCCGCGGCTGTCGCGGTGCAGTTCGGCCAGTAGGCCCACGTCTGTGTCGCTCTCGGCTACACCCACTAAGGTGTACTCAAAACCTGCCACGCCCGCAGCATAGTCCTTGCTGCTGTTGTCTTGGGCAATCGCCTCGGCTTTCCACAGCCAAGAGCCGATGGTTGCCTGCACGTCGATGCCCAGCTGTTCGATTTGCGCGTAGTAGGGTGCCAGCACGGTTTCGTTGGCTGCATTGAGTTGCGGGATAAGGCTCGGGTTTCTGTCGGTGCCGCTGAAGTAACTTAAGCCGATGTCCCAGTCACCCAGGGTATGGCTGTAGCGCAACGCCCAGTCGAGGTGCTTCTCTTCGTCGTCTGACTCATAGCTGGCGAGGTCGTGATCTACGGTCAGGCCAAAACTTGGGCGGCCATCTGGACCTGCGAACCGGCGATCGCGAAAATAGGGCAGGAGAAAGGCATCCACCGTTCCCCAGTCTTGAAAGCCCGACCAGTGCACCATCGGCTGGCCGAGCTTTTCTTCGCCGTCGGCCGATTGCACTTGGTCGGTTTGATTGATCACATCGACGAGGTGGATGGATTCAGCCACTCCCCAGAACACCTTGCCGATTCCTGTGTGCAGCTCCCAGCGATCGGCGACGTGTTGCCATTTGAGTTCACGGATATCCGCGCGGCTGCGCTCGTCGTCGGTGTCGTCAGCGCGGGCGAACACTTTCATACTAAAGGCATCGTCGCCGCTTTCTGTCTCCCAGTACAACTCTGGCTCGACAAACACCGAGCCGTGTGTCTCGCTATGTTCGTTGAAATAGCGCACGTCTGCACCCAAGCTTCCGCTTATCTCTAGCGCCTGTGCGGTGGATGTACTTGCCAACAACAAACTGGTTGTCGCAGCCAACCCACTCAATTTAACCAAGCTATTCATCTCGCCTTCAAGCCCTCAAAGTTTCCATGTAGTTGCACAGTTCTTCGACCACTGGTTGCAAACCTGGGTCGCAAGATTGTGCGCATTTGCCTATGCCAATCAGCCCCTGAATAGAGCTGATAATAAAAAGCGAAACGGCTTCAGCATTGATATCGGTGCGGATTTTCCCGCTGTCTTGGCCTTGCTTCAAAGCCGACTCTGTGGCGTCCTTCCACTGTGTATAGATAGCGTTCAAACGTGTCTGAAAGCCTTCGTCCAAGCCAGCCATTTCTTGCACCAAATTATTGACTGGGCAACCCTTGGATAGATCGTCAGGTGTCATTGACGCAAAGGTGTTGCGCAGCGCGTTTTGGTAGGTGGTAATAGGGTCATCGCTTTCATCGGACCCTCCCCACATGGCGTATACCCAACCTTGCAAAATTTCGTCGACGATGGCGTAGCCCAATGCTTTTTTGCTTG
>ENA-ORXM01000508-ORXM01000508.1-marine-metagenome-genome-assembly--contig:-NODE-508-length-68042-cov-17.375649_pt1 | contig 68042 bp, 57 predicted proteins | sample MGYA00237867_ERZ511480 | MGnify/ENA primary metagenome ERZ511480 (study PRJEB26309, sample SAMN06266103) | marine metagenome | isolation source: Algal blade | place: United Kingdom:Sidmouth, United...
GATAACGCTTGCACCCTCCGTATTACCGCGGCTGCTGGCACGGAGTTAGCCGGTGCTTATTCATATACTACCGTCAGTCACAGATGAATCCGTGAGTTTCTTGGTATATAAAAGAAGTTTACAACCCATAGGGCCGTCATCCTTCACGCGGGATGGCTGGTTCAGAGTTTCCTCCATTGACCAATATTCCTTACTGCTGCCTCCCGTAGGAGTCGGGCCCGTGTCTCAGTGCCCGTGTGGCGGATCGCGCTCTCACGCCCGCTATCCATCGCTGACTTGGTGAGCCATTACCTCACCAACAATCTAATGGAACGCACACCCATCTTATACCGCCTGAGCTTTACTATTTAAGTGATGTCACTATAATAGACTATGGCGTATTAATCCTCGTTTCCAAGGGCTATTCCCCAGTATAAGGCAAGTTGTGTACGCGTTACGCACCCGTTCGCCGGTCGTGTGTGCAGCAAGCTGCACCTTACCCCTCGACTTGCATGTATTAAGCCTCCCGCTAGCGTTCATCCTGAGCCAGGATCAAACTCTCCATAATATAAAAAGTTAAAAATATTTTTGAGTTTATATGTGATCTCCTTGTTCAGAAAAACCTTTCTGTTTGCTTCATTCCAATATATCAAAGAACTTTATAGTGTTTTGTAAAACCAATTAGTTACTTACTAAATGGGTCTGCAAAGGTAAAAACTATTTTTTAATTTCCTACTATTTTCTAAAAAAAAATTCAAAATATTTTTTGAAGTAAAAAGCTTAAAAATATACTACTATAAGCTTTAATTTTTTTCGAAAAACAACCATCTTTTAACTGAATAATCTTTCATTATCCGCCAAAAGCGAGTGCAAAGGTAATTGTTTATTTTTAATCTGCAAGTACTTTTGTGCTTTTTTTCTATTATTTTTTAAAAACATTGCCAAATAACGCTATGAATTGGTTTGATTTTTATGATTTCTGTGTATTTTTTGGCTAAGTATTGGTTCAAAATACTATTGTTAGTGCTTGGTTTATAAGGGGTTCTATAGGTTTTGGGGTTGGGTGTATTTAAATGTTCTAATTTTCGCCAAAATATTTGTTTTAATTTCTATTTATTTATCATTTTTTTCAAAAAAATGTGACCGCAGTCTTGTTTAGCGTAGCAGAATATTAAAACAAGCCCTTTATGGCACTATGTATACTTATACTTTTATAAAGAGAGACCTTAAAAATGAATGAAAAAACTTTGTTAGCTGTAGTTTTTACTTATTTAATTGATGGAAAGGTTGTGTAAAAGATAAATGTTGATCATTTTATATTGAAGCAATTGTTTGTTTTCCTGAAACTTTAACCGAAAAAGTATGGATAAGTTTGTTGAAACTTTTGTTTACGGGATGATTAAATATACATTAAGATGCTTTTTAACTGCAATTAAGCAAGCTTTATAAATTAAATCAGCGTGCTACTGGGTATTTTTATTGATTGAAATATTAAAGTAAGTTACATTGTTATGAGTGAGTTGAACACTTTGAGGAAATTTATACCTTCATTTCAATTTGTACTGGTTTGTGGTATAACAATTCATCTACTAAGTTATATAGGGTTTATGTATTGTAATAGCATAAAGTTTGATAACTATACATTATATATAGGTATGCTATTCCTTTTTGAAATACCGTTTCTTTAGATTGTTACCACGACTGGGCGATGTAGGAAAACTAGCCCCGACAGGAGAGGTTATACCATTTTGTGTTGGGTGTTTCCATTTAGCTTATAGAGCTTTGGCAAAATGGTATTTGAACGGATGGCGGGACCAAATTTTTTGCGAGGGGCTACCTTTTCGCTTCTAAAAAACACTTGTTAAGTAGTTAATCAAGCTAATATTAAGGGTTGTAATGATGTGTTTTGAGAAAAGTATGTAGCTCTTACAACTATTAAAAAGGTAAAAGGACGCTATTGCAGATTTTGTTTTTGTTTCTTAACAAAATTAGATGGTTTATATTTGTGGCTTTTGCGACATAATATAATATGTTTGCATTTATAGTTTCAACACACAATTTATAAACAATAATTATTGCAAGATGTTTTCTGAATACGATGTAATAGTGGTAGGCGGTGGCCACGCTGGTAGTGAAGCCGCAGCTGCTGCAGCCAATTTGGGCTCAAAAACTTTATTAATTACTATGAATATGGAAGTAATTGGTAAAATGAGTTGTAACCCTGCTATGGGCGGTGTTGCTAAGGGCCAAATAGTGCGCGAAGTTGATGCGCTGGGTGGTTACAGCGGCATTGTGAGTGATGAGACTATGATTCAGTTTAGAATGTTGAACCGCAGCAAAGGCCCAGCAATGTGGTCGCCACGTTGCCAAAGCGATAGAATGAGGTTTGCCGAAAAATGGCGGTTAATGTTAGAACAAACTAATAAGCTTCATTTTTGGCAAGATATGGTAACTGGCTTGTTAATTAAAGGTGACAAAATAGTTGGCGTAAAAACCAGCTTAGGCTTAAACATTAATTGCAAAGCGGTGGTGTTAACTAATGGTACTTTTTTAAATGGTTTAATACATGTTGGCGAAAAAAGCTTTGGTGGTGGCCGAATGGGCGAACGTGCTGCAACTGGTATTACGGGCCAGTTAATTGAACTTGGTTTTGAGCACGGACGAATGAAAACAGGAACGCCTCCTCGTGTTGATGGCCGATCGCTTAACTATACCGTAATGGAAGAGCAAGAAGGCGATGAAGAAATTACTGGCTTTTCTTTTACTGATACCAAAAAACCGACTGCGCAACGTTCTTGCCATATTGCTTATACCAATCCTAAAGTTCATCAAATATTAAAAACTGGTTTCGAAAAATCGCCCATGTTTAATGGACGTATTAAAGGTATTGGGCCGAGGTATTGCCCTTCTATTGAAGATAAAATTAACCGCTTTGCCGACCGAGACAGGCATCAACTGTTTGTAGAACCCGAAGGCTGGAACACGGTTGAAATTTATGTAAATGGTTTTTCTTCTTCTTTGCCAGAAGATGTGCAATACAAAGCTTTACAGTTAGTGCCTGGTTTCGAAAACTGTAGAATGTTTAGGCCAGGTTATGCTATTGAGTACGATTACTTTCCGCCAATACAACTAAAGCATAGTTTAGAAACAAAGTTAATTCATCACTTATTTTTTGCAGGGCAAATTAATGGTACAACTGGTTATGAAGAAGCGGCTTGTCAGGGTTTAATGGCAGGCATAAATGCCCACCGAGTAATTAATGATGAAGCACCGTTGATTTTGAAAAGAGATGAAGCTTATATTGGTGTTTTAATAGATGACTTAATAAATAAAGGCACAGAAGAACCTTACAGAATGTTTACCTCACGGGCAGAATACCGTATTTTGTTACGACAAGATAATGCCGATGTTCGCTTGACAAAAATTGGACATCAAATTGGTTTGGCAGATGACAAGCGTTTAAGCCGAGTTAATGAAAAGTTAGCCCACGGTAAACAGTTAGAAGAATGGTTAACTAAAACCAGTATCGCTCCGCAGCAAATTAACCCTTTATTAGAAAAAGTAAATTCTTCTACTATTAGTCAAAAAGTGAAGTTGAAGGGTATATTTTTACGGCCAAACGTAAATTTAGATTTACTGCGTGAAGTAGATTTTATTAACGATGCCTTAGCGCAATACGATAACGAAGTGCTTGAACAAACCGCCATACAAATAAAGTACGAAGGTTATATTATTCGTGAAAAAGAGAACGCCGAAAAAATGCATCGTTTAGAAAACATTAAACTACAGCAAAATTACGATTACGGTAAAATTATTGCCCTTTCTACCGAAGGAAGGGAGAAGCTTGAAAAAATAAAGCCCGACAGCTTGGGCCAAGCCAGCCGAATAAGCGGCGTTTCTGCTGCCGATATTTCGGTGTTGATGGTTCATTTAGGAAGGTAGATTTTTTAGAAGCGAAACATAATTACTCTAATAAACAGCCGTCTTGCCATCCACTCCAATCTTTTTGTTTTTTCATTAGGTTAAAACCTAATAAAAAAACAAAAAGGATTTCCATTACTGTCAAGGCTAAAATGGAAACTTCGCTCCTTCGCATTAACCAAAGCTATATTATATAACATCCTATTTTCAAAACCAAAGCAATACCAATAATTTCAACACACTTTTTAAAACAGCCAGCAAATAAGTACAAAGAACATTCCACATAATTGATTACTTTTGCCCTAACAGCTATTTCAATTGGTATTAAAAAAATTTCAACAAGCAAAATCTAAACAATTAAAACAATTAGCAGTTTTAATTGATCCGGATGAGTATACAAAAGGTAATTTACCTGCCATTGTAGAAAACATACATATTGGCAAGGTCGATTATATTTTTGTAGGTGGCAGCTTGTTAACTAAAAACGAAATACACAGCTGTATTACAACACTAAAACAACTCACCCATTTACCAGTTATTATTTTCCCAGGCAGTCCGCTACAAATTGACGAAGCAGCAGATGCTATTTTTTATTTATCCTTAATTTCTGGTAGAAATGCAGATTTGCTAATAGGCCGCCACGTAGAAACAGCGCCACTTTTACATAAAATGGATATTGAAGTAATGCCAACTGGCTACATTTTAGTTGATGGTGGGCAGGCAACAACTGTTTCTTACATTAGTAACAGTTTACCCATACCTGCCAACAAACCCGAAATTGCAGTAGCAACCGCATTAGCAGGTCAGTTGCTTGGCTTACAAATTATTTATTTAGATGCCGGTAGCGGAGCTCAACAAAAAATAAGCCCACAAATAATAAGTAAAGTAAGTAAAAATATACAGCTACCAGTAATTGTAGGCGGTGGTATTAAAACGCCTCAACAAGCAGTAGAAAGCTGCGAAGCTGGTGCCGATATTATTGTAGCTGGCAATGCTTTTGAGCAAAATAGCGAACTAATTATTGATATGGCGCAAGCTATTCATCAACTAAATAATAAAACTATAAACTTAAATATTTGAAAGGTACCGTTTATCAAACTACTGGCTTGTGGTATAAAGTAAAATTAGCCGACAACAAATTTGTAGAATGTCGATTAAAGGGCAAACTACGCTTAAAAAATTTAGACACCACCAACCCAATAGCAGTAGGCGATGAGGTTATTATTGAAAAAAGCGAAAAAGACTTTAACATAATAAGTATTGGCAAGCGTAATAATTATATTATCCGTGCATCGCCCCGTCACACAAAAAAAAATCACATTATTGCAGCAAACATTCAGCAAAGTATGTTGGTGGTTTCTTTAAAGCAACCCAAAACAAGGCAAGGTTTTATTGATCGTTTTTTGGTTACCTGCGAAATGTATCACGTTCCTGCTATAATAGTATTTAATAAAAAAGATTTATACAAAGCCAAAGATTTTAGCAAATTTGAAGAAATGAAAATCTTGTACGAATCATTAGGTTACCAAACTTTATTGGCCTCTATAAATGATGCCGCATCTTTAAAAGTGATACAAGAAAAATTGGTAGGCAAGCGAACTCTAATTAGTGGGCAGTCGGGCGTTGGTAAATCTTCTATACTAAACGAAATTGAACCCGATTTAGCGCTGACAACAAAAGTGGTTAGTAATTATAACGAAAAAGGGCAACACACTACTACTTTTGCCACTATGTACGATTTAAGTTTTGGTGGGCAGGTAATTGATACACCGGGCATAAAAATGATGAGCTTGGTAAATTTGGAACTTGAAGAGATCGGTCATTATTTTCCTGAAATACGAAATTTGGTAAACCAATGCAAGTTTGATAATTGCAGTCATTTAAATGAACCCGATTGTAAAGTGTTAGAAGCTTTAGCCAGAGAACAAATAGACGAAAATCGTTTTACTACCTATTTTAACATTTACAACGAAGTTAAAGACACCAATTACTGGGAGCGAAGTTGATTAGTTTTGTGTGATTTTTTCTGCGCCAAAATTTAGCAGCAATTCAAAAAGTTTACTAATTTGGCAACCAAATAGGTAATGTTAATCTTTCCAAGGCATTAATCCTGTTCACTACAAGTAATTTATTACTTTTACAAACAAATAATTAAAGTAAATGGCGATCAAGATTAGTAGAACCTCAAAGATTAATGAAAAGCAATGCATCATATATCTTTTAAATTCTAAAAAAAAATTAACAGAATTACCTTTTAGTTCAGCACAAAAAAAGTTTATCACCACCACCCTACAAAACGACAAACCAATTGCTACCCTACTTACCGAAACGCAACATATTGAAATTGCATACCTAACTACAACCGATAATGAATATAAAAATTTAGAAAAAGCCAGAGTATTGGGCAGCAGGCTTTGTAACAAGCTAAATAAGGCCAAGGTTGAAACCGCCAACTTAATAAATATCGAAGCGGATAAAAAATTTAGCTTACCGTTTATTGAAGGTGTTGCTTTAACCAATTATCAGTTTTTAAAATACAAAAGTGAAAAAAAAACTAACTCGTTAAAGCAGTTAAAAGTTGATGATAATAGTATTACATCTGGCAACTTAACAGAACTTAATAATATAGTTGACTCGGTTTACACCGCACGCGATTTAGTAAATGAACCCTTGAGCTTTTTAACAGCCGTTGAATTAAGCAACCAATTTAAAATAATGGCAAAAAAAGCAGGGCTTAAAGTGGAGGTGTTTAATAAAAAGAAAATTGAATCGCTAAAAATGGGTGGCTTACTGGCGGTAAACCGAGGCAGTTTAACGCCACCTACTTTTACTATTTTAGAATGGAAACCTAAAAATAAAACCAATGCACAGCCTATTGTTTTAGTTGGTAAAGGTGTTGTTTACGATACCGGAGGTTTAAGTTTAAAACCTACAGCAGGAGGTATGGACCACATGAAATGTGATATGGGAGGCGCCGCTGCAGTTGGTGCAGCAATGTATGCTATTGCTAAAAATAAATTACCAATACATGTTGTTGCTTTGTTGCCAGCTACTGACAACCGCCCTGGGGTAGATGCTTATGTGCCTGGCGATGTGATAAAAATGCATAGCGGTACTACAGTTGAAGTTTTAAATACAGATGCAGAAGGAAGAATGATTTTGGCTGATGCCTTGAGTTATGCTAAAAAATACAAGCCAATGTTGGTTATTGACTTAGCTACACTAACTGGTGCTGCATTAAGAGCAATAGGGCAGCAAGGGGTTATTTGTATGGGAACAGCAGATGAACCCACTAAACAATTGATGAAAGATTGTAGCTTTGAAGTGCACGAAAGATTGGCAGAATTGCCTTTTTGGGAAGATTATGACAAAATGATTGAATCGGAAATAGCAGACATCAAAAATACTGGTGGCAAGTTTGCTGGAGCCATTACGGCCGGTAAATTTTTAGCCCATTTTACTGATTATAGTTGGATGCATTTTGATATTGCTCCTTCTGCCTGGTATTATGCCGAGCAACATTATCGCACAAAAAATGCAACTGGCATTGGTGTGCGGTTACTTTATTCCATCACAAAAAAATTAGCCACAAATGCAAAAAAGAAAAATTAAAATTGGCCTTACCGCTGGTGATATTAATGGTATAGCTACAGAATTAATAATAAAAACATTTAGCGATAAGCGTATTTTCAACTATTGCACCCCTATTCTTTATAGTTCGCCGAGTGTGTTGGCTTATTATAAGAAAGTACTTAAAATAGAACAACTAAATTTTCAAGCCATAGCCGATGCAGATAATGCAAAAGACAAAGCTTTAAATGTAATACGAGTTTGGAGCGAAGAGATCAGTATATCGATGGGTAAACGTGATAAAGGTTTAGATCGTTTTTCACTTAAATCAATTGAAAATGCGGTTGCAGATTTGAAAGCTAAAAAATTAGATGCGCTGGTAACTTTGCCAGTAAGCAAATCTGTATTTCAACTAACTGATGAAAAATTTAGCGGACATACTGAATTTTTGTGCGATCGTTTAGAACAAAAAAATAATTTGATGATAATGGTTAACGACCATCTAAAGGTTGCGTTAACCACCATTCATATACCAATACATAAAGTTGCCGAAAGTATTAACCAAGCTTTAATTGTTGATAAAGCAAAACTGCTACATCAAAGTTTAAAGTATGATTTTGGAATTGAAAAACCAAAGTTAGCCATATTGGCTTTAAACCCACACGCAGGCGACGACGGCTTAACGGGCAATGAAGAAATTGAAATAATTAAACCCGCTATTAGTCAACTTAATGATGAAAAAATATTATGCTTCGGGCCGTTTCCTGCCGATGGTTTTTTTGGCTCTGGTAATTATTTAAAATTTGATGGTACCTTAGCGATGTATCACGACCAAGGCTTAGCACCTTTTAAATTAGTTGCTGGTAGTATTGGAGGCGGTGTTAACTATACTGCTGGTATGGATTATGTTAGAACTTCACCAGACCACGGGCCAGCTTATGATGTTGCAGGCAAGGGTATTTCTAAAATCGACTCTTTTCGGGAAGCTATTTTTAAAGCAAAAGATATTGTTTTAGCCAGAAGAGCTTTTGATGAACGCCACCTTAATCCTTTGAAAAAAGAGAATTTAAAAGAAGCTTCTATTAGGGAATAAAATAACTTAGGTATAAAAGTTGACAAAATGCTTGCTACTTTTTATACGCTAATTTGGTATCATATAATGGTCATCTGTCTCAGGATTATCTTTCTCAAAAGATAAACCAGCAATATTTCTTATCGTAAACAAAAATGTGGTTCCTTCATTAGGTACAGCAGTCGAATTGTACCAAATATCACCTCGGTGAAGCTTCACAATTTTTTGACATACCGCTAGCCCCATAGGTCGGTTTTCCTCATAAAGCGAATTTTTTCCAGTTCGTTGAAACGGCAGAAATAGTTTATCTATTAATTGCTCATCTAACCCAACTCCATTATCTTTTACTTTAAATAACCAAAATTCTTCGTCTAACTTATTACAACTTATTTCAATTTTTGGTAGTTCGGTATGTTTAAATTTTATCGCATTAACCATCAATTCTTTCATCAAACGTTTAAAAAGTGGTTGGTTTACTGCTATTTCTGGAAGTTGCTCAACTTTAAGCTGAAAACTGTTTTGCCCTAACTGCGATTTTAAGTCGCTATCTATATCTTCTACTAACTTATTTAAATCAACAATTTCTGCTCCTTTAAACTGGTTCTCAATCTGTAAATAATCAATAAAATGATTTAACGTAGTATCTAATTGGTTTACTCCTTGCAAAATAACCTCCAAAAAATTTTGACCTTCTACTCCAATATTTTTAGCACAATGTTTAATTAATAGTTGCGAAAAATTTGCAATATTTCTTAGCGGTTCTTTTAAATCGTGAGAACCTACCTGAGCAAAATGCTCTAATTGACTGTAGGCAAACTTCAATTCTTCAATTTTAACTTCTTGTTGTTTAGAGTAGGCTTCAATTATTTTATTTTGAGCATCTAATTTTTTATTAGCCTGCTGCACTGTAAAATTAGCTTCTTCTAATTCTTCAAAAGCATCTTCTGTAAAAGAAAGCAACACCTCCATCTCAGAATTTGGCACTTCGTCATTTTTAGCAATAGGTTTCTGAAGCTTTACCCCTGTATTATCAAACGTTGTTTTGCTTAAATTTTGATCTTTGAGGATTGCCTCAATCGCCTCTTTTCTTTTTTTGTCACCCAGTAACAGATTTTCGTATCTCATCTTCATAAATTTTAATAAAAGAAAGGGTGGGTTATTTTCTTTTTATTTTTACTCTTTTATGCAAGATTTGTTTCATAAACACAATTATTTCTTTCTGTTAAGCCTCAGCATTTTAAGTATAATGTTTGGTAGTGCCTTATGAGGGTTTCTATCTTTTAGGTGAATATACCAATTAAATTGTTTTAAAATTGGCACTTTATGGGTTTCTACAAATTCAATTAATGTGCCATCTGGGTCTTCAATGTAACTGAAATGTCCGGCAGCTTCTCCCATATCAAAACCATCTTTGTGAGCCATGGCACTATCAACTGTAAATGGTGTTCCGTGCTGGGCACATGTATCTCTTAAATCTTTCATATCAGAAATATCAAAACACAAATGAATAAAACCTAAATCGCCCCAAAACCGATTTTCGAATATTTGCCTTGCTGTAAAACCGGCTGTTCTATTTTCTATTAACTCAATTTGCGAATGGCCCAACATTTTACTAAACGGGCCAGTTCTATCTTTGCTATGGGTTAATAATACTCGTCTAACTTCATTTGCTGCACCAGCTATATTTTTAAAATCTTTAAATACTGCGGTTTCATCAAAAACAATTTTATCGTAGCCTAATATATTTTTATAAAAATTAAGAGATACTGCCATATCACTTACGCCAATAGTGCAGCCATAAATTGCACCAGTAAGCATTTTATTTTTGCTAAACCAATTGTTGCTTTGTACCAACTGAAACAGGTTGCCATATAAATCTTTAACAAAAAAAGTAAGTTGATTATCTGGAGTTAATTGTACATCGCTTAAAATAGTAACCTTATTTGCTTTTAAAAATTCATAACTATCTTCAACATTACGGGTTTTAATTTTTGCGGCAAAAATGCCTAAATCGCCTAGTTGAGGAGTAAATGAAGCGCCTTGTGGAGTGCGGCTGGTGTATTGCCAAATTTCCATGCCGCCGCCACCGTTGGCACTTACAGCCAAAATAGCGTGGCGTTTGTGCGGTTCGCCGCCAGTATAAGGTAGCATTAAATTGGCTTCGGCAGCTTCTTCAAAAACAGGTATGTCAATACCAAAGTGCTTTCTATGCCAAGCCCAAGCTTCGTGTACGTTGGGTACTCCAATACCAATTTGTTGAATGCCAGAAATATTATAAGCCATAGTAAAATATATATTTTGATTTTAAGGAGCTGGGTTTGGTATTTGGTTATGTACTGTTTCTATTTCTTTTAAAATATCTTCACTCAATTCAACATTAATACTGTCAATATTTTCGGCCAATTGAGTTAGGTTAGTTGCACCAATAATATTACTTGTTAAAAATGAACGACTATTAACAAAAGCTAAAGCCATTTTGCTTAAACTCAAATTATGTTTTTCTGCTATTTCTAAATATTGTTTTGTGGCTTGGTAACAGTTATCACTACTATAACGTTCAAACTGAGGAAACTTGTTTATTCTATCTTCTTGCTTATCAATACCTTTATGATATTTGCCCGATAGCAAACCAAAAGCCAAAGGAGAATAAGCTAATAAACCCATATTTTCTCTAATAGAAACTTCGGCCAAACCAACTTCATAAGTTCTGTTTAACAAACTGTAAGGGTTTTGCACACTTACCATTCTATCAAAATTATGTTGGTCGGCGGTTTGCAAAAATTTCATTGCTCCCCAAGCCGATTCGTTAGAAAGCCCGTAATGTCTAATTTTACCTTCTTTTTTTACTTCGTTTAAAATTTGTAAAACCTGTAGCAAATTGTTTCGCCATTCATCAGGTTTTTGGTACCCTCGCTGACCAAACATATTCATAGGTCGTTCGGGCCAATGCAATTGATACAAATCAATATAATCGGTTTGCAAATGTTTAAGGCTTCTTTCTACCGCTTCTTTTATGCGGCTTCTGCTAAAACCCAAATTTTCACTTATGTATTTTAAACCATCTGAAGGGCCCGTAACCTTAGTACCAATAATTAGTTGCTCTCTATTTTTTTTTGATGCCAACCAAGTGCCAATATATTTTTCGGTTAAGCCATTATTTTTTTCCGTTGAAGGTACGGCATACAATTCGGCAGTATCAATAAAGTTAACGCCTTGTTCTACAGCATAATCCAACTGTTGGTGTGCCTCGGCTTCGCTATTTTGTTCACCAAAAGTCATAGTGCCAAGGCAAATTTTGCTCACTTTTATTTTAGTATTTGAAAGGTTACTATACTTCATTATATTATTTTTTTGTTTCGAATTTGATGTTTAGTAGCTTTGTAGTTTATAGGATATATGGGCAAGGCTAAGTTAAAAAAATTTCAAGACATAAACCAGTTTTCTAATGTTTTTCAAAATACAGATTGGCATAAACCAGTTTGTATTAACCATTGTGGCGAAAACATTAGTATTAAAGGAAATTGGCGAAAGCAGTTATTTAAAAACGAAAATGACATTGTATTAGAATTAGCTTGTGGCAAAGGAGAATATTCGGTTGAATTGGCACAAACTTACCCTAATATTAATTTTATTGGTATTGATATAAAAGGAAACAGAATTTGGAACGGCGCAAAAAAAGCCTTAGAATTGAAACTGCCAAACGTTCATTTTTTGAGAACTAATATTGAGTTATTAGCTCATTTTTTTGATGAAAAAGAAATAAACCATATTTGGATCACCTTTCCCGACCCGCATTTGAGAGGCGTGAAATCGCAAAAACGATTAACCTCTGAGCGTTTTTTAAACATTTATAAACCTTTATTAAAAACTGAAGCTACTATTAATTTAAAAACCGACTCCGAGCCTTTATACGATTTTACCAAGTTAACCATTAATAAGCTGCACTTAAATTTAATAAGCGATATAGCAGATATTTATGAGCAACAAAATTACCCCGAGGTATTAAACATAAAAACTTATTATGAAAAAATGCACTTGGCTAATGGACTTAAAATTTTTTACTTAAAGTTTGGGTTTTAATTTTTAACCTCTTGTAAAAATAAATTCATTTGTTGTACTAAGCTTATTATTAAATAGATAACCATCTAAATCAAAAGCTTTTAGCTCTTCTATTTTTTCAATTTTATTTTGAATGATGAAACGGGTCATTTTACCACGAGCTTGTTTGGCAAAAGTCATAATGGCTTTGTAAACACCGTTTTTATTTTCTTTAAAATTACAAGTAATTACTGGCCGGTTTAGCAACTTAAAATCTAATACTTTAAAATATTCTTTACTGGCAAGGTTAACTAAGGGTTCGTCTTTTTTCATTTCGGCTTGTAAGGCTAGGGTTAACTCGTTGCCCCAAAAATGATAAAGGTTAGTTTTTTTGGTAGCTGTTTGTAGGCGTGTACCCATTTCTAAACGGTAAGGCATTATTAAATCTTTAGGTTTTAAAATGCCATATAAACCGCTAAGTATTCGCAGTTGTTTTTGCGCTCGGTTTAGTTCGCTTTTTGTTAAGCTCTCTGCCTCTAAACCACGGTAAGCCGCTCCATCAAAAATATAAATAGCTGGCAAGGCATTGTCTTCTGTAAAAGGATATTCCCAAGTGTGATAACGTTGATAGTTTAATGCCGATAAGTCGGCACTAATACTCATTAAATCACCAATTTTTTTTCGGCTAAATTTTTGCAGTTTTTTTATGAGCTGTTCACTTTGCTCTAAAAATGCTGGTTGATCGGTTGTTGTAATTTTAGATTTAACCTCTTGCTTTAATGCCTTTGCTGGCGATAAAATTATTTTCATTTTTTGGTAAGATGATAATTTTTGGCAAAGGTAGGTAATCTGAATTTTTTTTGGTTAAATAATTAAGCTTCATAAATAATATCTATCAATTCTTTTTGAGTAACACATTTAGTGAAATCTTTTTTTAATAAACCGTTCTTCAATTTATGGTCGCCAGTCCATAGCTTTCCATTTAAATAAAGTGTCAATGCAACATAAGGCATATCATCCTTGTCAACATCCTTTACTATCGAAAAAGCCTTATACCATACATTTACAGGAATTTGTTGATCAGCAATAAACTCTATGCGCTTATAAACTTGATATATTATTTCATCAACTTCCTTTTTAGACGTTTTAGATAAGCGTAAAATTTTAGTAAAATGTTTATTTATTTCCTTTCTAAGAAAATTACTTGAGTAGAATTTCAATTTATTGTGACCGTTAAACAATATTTCACTAATTTTATTATTCGGATTTAGTATTGCGCTAAAAACAATATTTGCATCTACAACAATGTTTGTCATTTATAATGAAGCTATTTTTTAGTTAAATCGGGCCATCTATCTTTATTAGCCTCCCACCATCCTTTCTTAACAGATATAGCCAACTCATCTGCATCTTTTTGAGATGCTAAACTATTGTCAATTGCTTGCTTATAAGATAAATAATCTAACATTCTTTGAACATCATCTATTTTTAAATTGATAGGCAACTTTATAACAATTTCTTTATCAGTTCTTTCAATATTTAAAGTCATTTTTGCTATTTTAAAGATTTAGAAAAAACACTATTTTTTAAAAACGCAACTTTTTATCAGTATTTTTTCTTGCAAATAAAGCAAGTATAATTAAAATATGACATCTTTTGTTAGCAAAACATACAAAAGATGTCATATTTTTTAAATTATTGCTTATGCAATTTTTGCACCGCCTGTGCCCCCTTCTTATCTGTTATCTTAACAAAATAAGTAGCCGCAGGCAAGTTATTTAAAGAAATATTGTTTTGTGGTTGGTTAACTTGCTGTACCATTTGCCCCACAGTATTTAGTATCTCTACTTTTTCTACCGTTTCAAAATTGCTGATGTATAAAACATCGTTAGCTGGATTGGGGTAGATGGAAATATTTAAAGGCTTGTTTTGGATGATGTTGACAGGTAAACTGTCATTGTTTTCGTAATAAAATACTGCGCCATTAATTGTAGAACCAAACATTAAGTCTTGATCTCCATCGGCATCTAAATCTACAAAAACAGGGAATAGCAAATAATCATCACTAAAGGAAGAAGTACCAATTGGAATAGCAATTGCTTCTGCAAAGGTGGCATTTTGCGCTGTACCAATATTTTCGAAATAAAATAATTGGGTAGGATCGTAAGAAAAAATAAATAAATCATAATCACCATCATTATCAATGTCTGTTACCTCTTGAAATATTGTTTCCTCAACTAATATTTCGGGTAGCGCTATGTTAAAATTATTTCCTTTATTTTGAAAAGATATTTCGTCATTGGTTGAAGTATTTTCAAAATAGACGGTCTTATTATATTGATTATTAAAACAATCTTCATCACCATCATTGTCCATATCAGCAAATATTAGTTTACTAATTTCGTAATCTTCAAAAACTAATCCAAACGGGTTTTCTAATTGGTTTGCGAAAACTGGTGTTTGAGCGTTGCCTGTATTTTCATAAAAGGTAACTTTGCCATAATACTCGGTAACAAACAAGTCTAAATCGCCATCACCATCTACATCAGTAAATGATGGGTTTGCTGTGACGTATGTATCTACAATTTCAAAAGGGGCTTTTGTTGGCAATGCAAACTCCGGGCTGATAGCAGTACCAATATTTTCGTAAAACTTTAAACGGCCATATAAGGAATCAATTCCTGTGATATAATTGTCAATATAATTTGCACCGCCATAAATTAAGTCAAGGTCTCCATCAGCATCTAAGTCAACCAATTCTGGTACAGTTAGGTAGTTAATGTTGGATGCAACTCCTAATTGAAACTCATATTGATGTATTCCAAAATCACCTTCACTTTTACTATTAAACAAAGGTGTTGTATTGTTTCCTTCATTTTCATAATAAAATGTGGTCGCTTGAAATTGGCTTGCTAACAAATCAAGATCACCATCGGCATCTAAATCGCCCATAGCAGGTATTGCAAAATTGCGTAAAACATCTGCATCTAAAAGCACACTATCAACACCCTCAAAATTTGGAGAGGAAACATCACCTATATTTTCATAGTAATAAATTTCTGCTTCAAAAACTCCTTCAATATTGTTGTAATAAAATTGTGAACCAGCTATCACGTCTAAATCAGCATCATCATCAATATCTACTGTTCTTAAAAAAGTTATATAGTCGTTTGATCGTAAGCCAAACGGGGTTGATTGTGAGATGTCGAAATTAGGAGTTGAGTTGTTACCTATATTTTGACAATAAAAATAATCGCCAGCAACATCTGATAATAAAATATCTAAATCTTCATCATTATCAAAATCTACTAACTCTGGAAATACTGTTCTATCCAAACCAGCAACATTTAAATTGAATGGATTTAATTCGGGTGTACCAAATTCTGGCCTTTGTGCAGTACCAATATTTTCGTAATAAATAATACCCAAGTAACTACCGGTTATTAAATCTAAATCGCCGTCGGCATCTACATCACCAAACGAAGGATAAAAAGATCCTGACTCTGATAAAACATTTAAACCAAATGGGTTTGCATTTAGTCGGTCAAAAGCAGGTTCTGCGCTGCTACCAATATTTTCTTGAAAATAAAAAGCTGACAATTCACCATCGGTTAATCCTCCGGTAAACAAATCTAAATCACCATCTGCATCCAAATCAACTAATTCGTGTGCAGTTACCAAGGGGGTTATTGATATTATTCCAAATGGGTTTTGCGTTGGCCCTGTAAAATCTTGCGCTGCAACAGGGTTTTGTAAAGCTGTACCCAACACCAACAAAGCAGGTGCAACTAACCGTTTTAAGCGGTAAGTTGCCATTACTACTTTTAGCTCATTTAAAAGCCGTTTAATTTTTAAGATCAGTTGTTTTGTAAAAGTAGTATTGCTACTATTAGTGTTTTTCAATTGCTTTACCGCATACTTTAGTTGGCGGTACTTTCTGGAATGATGGTAATTTTTTTTCATTTTAGTTGTTGTTTTAATTGTTAAGAATGTTATTTTTTATCTGGTGCTGGCTTTGCCCAAAAAGTCATTTCGGGTATCATTAAACCAGCTTTGTAATCATCAGTTATAGTGTTTAAAATGTTGGGCCGTTGTTTGTTGGCTAAAATATGTACATCATAAATTTCATCTAAAGATGTTAGGTAAGTAATTTTACCAGCAATGCTTGCAGTTGGTAAATGCACTACTACTATACCGGCTTCATTTGCCATTTCGGCAAAAGGCAACTTACCAAAAGTAGAAGAGTTTTTGCGTAGTTTAGATAAACCAATAAATAGATAATCTTTATACAAATCCATACCACGCACAAAACCGTTAAGTTTTAAAATGGTTTCTTTTTGTCCGGTATTAATGTCAATTTTAACTAACTCACCAGTTGCAGAAAGCAATACATAAGCATCATTATAAAACAAACGAGGCGAATGAGGCATTGCTAAACCTTCTGCAACAATCTCATTACTTTCAACATTTATCAAAACACCTGTTTCTGTAATTTTTTCTCGCCAACTTCCAAAACTATTGCCCGTATTAAAAGCCGTAGCATATTTTGGTTTTCCATCTTTTACAATCATACCATTTAAATGGCAGCGATCTTCTGAAACTAATTTATCAATAAACGAGGGTTGCCAATAAGGAGTGAAGTTAAAATTATCATCAATAGCGATAATGCACGAGAACAAGGTGTTAACAGCAAATAATTTCCCATTTTTACCAAAGCGTAAATCATGCAAATCCAGGTTTCCGGTATGGTAAGTAACGCGCGGCATATACAATGCATCGTACTTGTTAGGCGATTTTGGGTAGTATGCCGCCAAATCTTTTGAGTTGGAAAATACTATAATTTCATCTTTACAAGCTACCGCAATTTTGTCTGTTTCCACATCTTCTGCAATGCCCATTGGCTTTTGAAACGTGCGTGGTAGTTGAATTAAAGCGTTTTCATCTTTAGCAGAAATAAAAACTAATTTGCCTGCTTGGTAGGTAGATAAAGCAATAGAGCATTTTAACCGAGATAACAGCTCAGGTATCTGTGGCGTATATTGACAACTAAAAGGTGCTAATGATTGGTTGGTTGTTTTCATTAAACAAATATAACAGAATTATTTTAATAAAAAATTTCAAATCAATATCCATCCTTACAAACCGAACAAGTATTATTTTTAAGCTTTATACCACTGGCATGTGTTTCAACAAATTGCTGCATAAATGCCTTTTGGTTTTGGTTATTATCTTTGGTTTGATCTTTTACAAAATCAACAAACTAATCGTCATAAGCCTGCACGCCCCAACAATTTGGGCAAGCACCAACTTCTATTATTTCTTTTTGTGTTGGCATAGTTTCCTTTTCTATGCGGTAAGATAATAACTTTTACTCATCAAAACGATGTACCACCAAACCACTTCTCAACTTAGGTTCAAACCAAGTGCTTTTTGGGGGCATTACTTCCCCGCTATCGGCAATATCAATTAACTGCTGTACACTTACCGGGTACAATGCTATTGCCATTTCCCAGTCGCCTGTGTTTACCCTTTTTTCCAATTCTTCTAAACCTCTTATGCCTCCTACAAAATCAATTCTATCATCTGTACGTTGGTCTTTTATGCCTAAAACTTTACTTAACATATAGTTAGAAAGTGTGGTAATGTCTAAAGCATCAATCGGGTCATTTTCATTATAAGTATGTGGCTTTGCAGTTAATTGATACCATTGCTTTTCAAGGTATAAACCAAAGCTTCTTGCGGTAGTTGGTTTAAAAATTTCAGCACCAATTAACGCCACCTCAAAGTCTGCTTCAATTTTTTGTAAGAAATCTTTTGCGCTTAAACCGTTCAAATCTTTTATTAGGCGGTTGTAATCCAAAATTTTCATTTCATTATCTGGAAACAATACGGTAAGGAAATAATTGTACGCTTCATCGCCAGTATGGTTTGGGTTTTCTGCCTTTAACAGTTCACTAACTTTGGCACTACTTGCTGCTCGGTGATGACCGTCTGCAATATAGCTGGCTGGCACGTGTTGTTTAAAAAGATGGGTTAATGTTGCAATTAAAGAGGCATCGGTAACACACCAAAGTTTGTGTTTAATATCATCAGTTGCGGTAAAATCAACCTCGGGTTTATTGTTGGTGATATATTCATTTACCCAATCATTAATTTCCGCAACATTTTTATAAGTCATAAAAACAGGGCCAGCGTGTGCGCCAAGGGTTTTCATATTGTTAATGCGATCTTTCTCTTTTTTGGGCCTTGTAAATTCGTGTTTTTTAATGCGATCTTCAAAATAATCGTTTACGCTACTTAAAGCTAAAATACCATTTTGGGTATGATTGCCCATAGTTTGTTGATACAAGTAAATACTTTCTTGCGCATCTTTTACCAGCCACTTTTTTTCAATAAACTGCAAAAAATTACTGCGGGCTTTATCGTAAACTGCTTGGCTATAAACATCTGCATTTGGGTGCAAATCAATTTCGGAGCGGGTAATGTGCAAAAATGATTTGGGATTGCCTTCGGCTATTTGCTGTGCTTCGGCTTTATTAATTACATCATAAGGTACGGCAGCTATTTTTTCTGCTAAATTACTTGCTGGGCGGTAGCCTTTGAAAGGTTTAATTGTTATCATATAAAAATAATACTTGCTGGTAAAGTAAATAAAACTAAGTGGTATTTAATAAAGGACAATAAAAAAAGAGGATTTGTGAAAATCCTCTTTGAAATTATGACTTGTGTAGGTTATATTTTATTACTAAATAAACTGCCCATTTGGCAATAAAGAAGGCGACTTTTGTGGTTCTAAGCCAGCTTCTTTTAAAATTTTATCTCCAACGTTTTTAAACACATCGTAGGTTTTTTTACCGGCACTAAAAATCATATTACCGCTATTTTTTACTGTGCCTACACTAAACGATTTGGTTGCTTCAATTACAGAATTAGAAACTAAGTTGGCGCAGTTTACTGCAATATCGCCTAACATTTTGGCCGCCTCTAAACCTGCACTTTTACGTAAACTCCATTTTTCTTGAACCTCTAAAGCGGTGCAGTATCTTCTGGTTATAACGCCTACCCGTAAGGTTAAAAAGGAGTTAGCCGTACCTTCAATAATTGAGTTGGTGATAATGGTTGCTGCAACTTGTGCACCTGGTACCATTTTTAATACCGATGTACCCAAAATGGTAGATAAGCCTGGCTCAATATAGCGGGCCAAATTCATATCGTCTAACTCGCTGGCAACAAGTGTGGTGCCTGCAATATTTCCATATAATTTAATCAACTGTTTTAAAGTTGGGCGTTGAAAATATAAGTGTGTCAAATCCCAAACTAACTTAGTTTGTGCTACTAATACCATCAATGCATCTAACCTACCATTTTGAGAAATAGCAGTTGATAAAAATACTGACGAAGCGGTGTTTCTGATTATGGTATTTGCTTTTAAATCTAAAACCGCAAAAGCCTTTTGTATATCGGCATCGGTTACAATGGTTAGGCCTTGCGCAATTATGTATTGGTTTTTGTTTAATCGTTTTTTAATTTCGGCCAAATACTTGGTATAGGCTTCTGAGTTCATATCTTTTGGTGGGCTAATGGCTTCTGGCAAACGGTAATAAGCTATTACAGGCACCGCTAATAAACCACCCAAAATGCCTACTAAAAGTAACAGGGTAATTATACCAAAAATTGGGTTTACCGTATAAGCCATTATAGTAACAGAGGCTACTTGATTTATAACAAATACTGTGAATGCTGCTAAAACAAACAAGCTTACATACAGAAATATTTTCTTTAAATCTTTAAACATAATTTTTATGATTGTGCATTTAAGACGCTAAAAAAAACTACCGTCATTAAAAAATTTTATCAAATTCGCTAACAAAAATTATTAACAAAAAGTTCATTATCAATTTGGTATGATCTTTTGCGTGCAAATTTTTAATAGAAAAAGACGAGATATTAAGCTTGAATAAACGATTGAAAACTGAATTAGCTGCCCACCCTATTTTAAACCTAAAGCCAAATAAAAAGCCACTACAATATTGTAATGGCTTTAAAAATTTTACAACTAACCTGATAAAATAATTGTGATTACTTTACTAAGATTTTACTATTTTAATTATTACCCCTGCTACTTTGTATGGATCTGCATTTGAAGCAGGACGTCTGTCTTCTAACCAACCGTTCCAACCATTTTCTACCGTTGCAATTGGTATTCTTATTGAAGCGCCTCTATCAGAAACGCCATAAGAAAACTTATCAATTGATTGCGTTTCGTGTGAGCCTGTTAGCCTTTTACTATTGTCTGCACCATAAACTGCCATTGCTTCTCTTATACGTTCTGGTGGGCTAAATTTTGTGCAAATTTCATCAAAAATTTCTTTTTTGCCTGAAGTACGTAGCGCTGTGTTTGAAAAATTTGCATGCATACCCGATCCGTTCCAATCACCATCAACAGGTTTTGGATGTAAGTTGATGCGCACGCCATATTCTTCACCAACACGCTCCATTAAATAACGAGCTACCCAAAGTTGATCGCCTGCTTCTTTTGCACCTTTTGAAAATATTTGATATTCCCATTGGCCTTTCATCACTTCTGCATTAACGCCTTCAATATTTATATTTGCTGCTATACATAGGTCCAAATGCTTTTCTACCATTTCTCTACCAACGGCATATTCTGCACCAACTGAGCAATAATATGGCCCTTGTGGTGGCGGGTAATAACCACTTGCCGGAAAGCCAAGTGGTGTGTGGTGTTCGGTGTCCCAAAGTGTGTATTCTTGTTCAAAACCAAACCAAAAATCATTATCGTCATCGTCAATGGTTGCCCTTGCATTGCTTACATGAGCAGTACCATCAGAATTCATTACTTCGCACATTACTAAATAACCGTTAATACGATCAGGATCAACAAAAACGCGTACAGGTTTTAGTAAACAATCGGAGGAATTGCCTGGTGCTTGCTGTGTTGAAGAACCATCAAAAGACCATAGGGGCAATTTATTTGGATCTTCTGAAAATTTTGTGGAGTCGATTACCTTAGTTTTGCTCCTCATCATCTGAGTTGGTTTGTTACCATCTAACCAAATGTATTCTAATTTTACTTTCTTCATTAGTTTTGAAAATTTTAATGCAAAGTTAAGTTTAAATATTAATGTTACTATTTAAACTGCCTATGTTTTGTTATGGATAAAGTTGCAACGAATAATGTAACCTATTTACAATAAATTACTTAACATATTTGTTTTATGATGCCTAATTTATTAGTGCAAAATTAAAAATTTTACTTTTTATGATCATTTTATTACTTGTAAATTATATAAATTTAACCTAATAGTTGTTAATCAAATGTGAGTTACAACTGTTTAAAGTTTTTGGTAGTAATATTGTTTTTGTTTTCGCCTTTTGCTAATGTATAAATAGCACTCAGCAGTAACAAATAGCATTACTATTATTCAATTTTTGCGAAGACTTGCTGCTTTTGAAATAGCCTTGATGGGAACGGTATCCTTTTTGTTTTTACTAAAGTATACCAATAAATACAGCTGTTAACTTCACTATAATAATATTTTTAACCGCTTGGAAAACAAAAAGATTTAGTGGACAGCAAGACTGCTGTTTATGTGAGTTGAGTTTTTCGCTTCAAATTATTTGCTTTTGAAATTGTTGCTGGTTAAGATACGTGTGTTTTTAAAATTTTAAAGATGACACTTTTGCATAAGATGTCATCTTTAAAAACAATAAAATATATGTTAATTTAAATGCCTGCCATAAAGCTGGCCAACTCTTTTGGTGTGCGATGTAGGCCGGTTACTATTGGTGTATCTAACAGGGTATAATCTCTTGCAACGGTTGAGCGAAGTTCGCGCACTAAGTTTGAGAATAGTGCTAAATCTTCCATTTCGTAAGCTACGATAAACTCTTGATCTTGAATACCATAGGAATACAATAGCAGTTGTTTTATTTCGCGGTATTGCTTGCCAATTTTTATGTGTTCGTTCATCAATTCTTGGCGGTCTTTACGATCTTTTAAGTACCAAGCGGTTGTTTTGCTAAAAGGGTAAATTACAAAATAGGTAGTTCGGTTGCCTTCGAAAGGTTCTATTTCTTGCTTCGATTTTGCCCTGGAATAGATGGAAGGATTGGTAATACCGGTAAGCGAATAAGGGATATCAAAATACTTTCGGTGTGCATTTATGGTTTTACCTAATTTGTGGTAAAATTTATCGGGCGAAGTGGTATCAATATAAGTATCGGTTAGCCAAGTAAAAAAATCGAACTCTTGGCGGGTAGGAAATACTTGGTAATGACTGGTCATTTTAGAAAGTGGCTGTAAGTCATTTAACAAATTATTGGCCACCTCATTGCGCTCGGCCGCTGGCAATTGCCAATAGGCTGGCTTGGCTTTAAATGTAATGTAGCTAACTATTATTCTATCTTCCATTATATGTTGTATTTGTTTTTAATTGATTGATGGCTGCGCTTATAGTTTTTTGTACTTGCTGGAGCTTGCCTGTAGTAGCAATTTTATTTAGTTGTTGATTTTCGTTTAAACCAAAAAGTGCGTTTAAGCTAAATGTATTTTCGTTTATTTTAAGATATGCTGCAATGGGCAGTTTGCAACCACCGCCCACATTTTTTAATATTTGCCGCTCGGTAGTTATTGCCAAATTGGTTGTTTGGCAGTTAATATTTTTACAAATATCTTTTAACATGGTATTGCTGTGCAAAGTTTGCAAAGCCAGTGCGCCTTGTGCTGGTGCAGGTATCATTTGTTCTGCCTCAAAATACTGTGTTATATAATGCCTAAAATTTAAGCGGTGTAAGCCCGCAGCAGCTAAAACAATTGCATCGTAATTGCCTTGTTGCATTTTTTTTATGCGGGTATCAACATTACCATTTATAAATTTTACTTGCCATTTAGGGTTAAGTGCGGTTAGTTGAAAACTTCTGCGTGGGCTGCCGGTACCTATAATGGCATTTATGGGTAATTGATTAATGTCGGTGTATTTATCACTTATAAAAACATCTCTGGCATCTTCTCTTGTTGGTACGGCTGCAATGCACAAATCGGCATGGGTTTCGGTTGGTAAATCTTTGTAAGAATGGATGGCCAAATCGGCCATATTATTAATTAAAGCTTGTTCAATTGCAGTAGTAAATGCGCCAACTTGGCTTAAATTACCTTTGTCGCCTTGTGTGGTAACTTCAATTATTTCGAAAGGAATATTAGTATAACTAGAAAGTGCCTTTATGGCCCATTTGGTTTGTGTTAATGCTAATTTACTGCCCCTGCTTGCAACCCTTATTTTCTGCATAATTGCTTAAAGATCGAAAATTTCTTTGAAAGCTTTAATATTAGGCTGACTTTGTTCGTCTTGTGCAAAGGCTTTTATTTTAGCCATCGGTTTGTTGGTTAGCCTGCCAGCAATACGATTTATCATTTTTTTAATAACTTCAACTTGATTTTCGCTCAAATCACCCAATTTATTTTTTGCCCAGTTCCATTCTTCTTGCTTTATTTGATCGGCTTGTGCTTTAAAATTTTTGATAAGTGGTACAACGGTGCGACTTTTTAACCAAAAATTTAATACTTCTATTTCTTTATGAATAATAGCATTTACCTGCGGTAAGGCTGCTTTCTTTTTATCGTTTTTGTGTTGTTGAATGTTTTTTATTTCTTCCATGCCAATATATTGCCCTTCGCCATTATTTTTAATATTGGCAGGCATGCCAAAATCAATTATTATTTGGTTTTTAGCACTTATTACCGATACATCTTTTAAATTGTTGGAGGCTGCCAAAACAATATCACAATTTTTTATTTGTCCGCTACCTTTTGGGTAAGGTTTTACATTTTTATTGAGGCAAAACTGGTTTAAGCGTTTGTCGTTTGCGCTATAAATTAAAATAGGTAAATCGGTTTTTTTATGAAAATGATTATACAATTGCACCCCTAATTTACCGGTACCAACAATTAATATTTGTTTATTATTTACACTATTAAAATGAGGTTTTATTAAACCAGCAGCTATAGAGGCATAGGCATTTGAGGTATTGCCCAAACTGGTTTCGCTGCGTACCTTTTTACCGGTAAAAATAGCACTTTTTATTATCTGTTGTAAAAATGTACCTATGGCCATTTTACGTTGAGCCTGTTCAAAACTCTTTTTTACTTGGGCCAAAATTTCGCATTCTCCTAAAAATGGAGAATCTAACCCGCAGGTTACTTTAAACAACTGATGTATGGCTTCTTCGTTAGTATAAAAATTAGCCTTTTCTTCAATATTTAATTTGGCTAAAACCGAATCGAGCGAAAGCTTGCATATATTTTTGGTAAAGATGAGTAGCCTAAAACAAGTGCGTAATATAAACACCTCTTTATCAACGGCTATTAAATCGTTATAAACTAAATTTACCTGCTCCTCATTGGGCAAAACAGCCTGCAATTTATTGAGGCTAAAAGATTTATGACTAATTTCTAAACACAAGTAGTTCATACAAAAAACAATATTGCAAAGATGGCTTGAAATGCGGTTAACTAAAAGTCGGCGACCCGCTATTTTTAAGTTTATGACATTTCTGTGACAAAAGCAATTATAAACAAATTTACACCATTTTACAGGTCTTTCATTATTAGGCTACGCAATGCTAAAATTTTTGTTACATTTTTTGTTTCAAAAAGTTGATTGTATTTCATTAAACTTCTAAACTTAATTGTCCAAATATGATAATTATATAAAAAAATACCCGCTAATGGTAATGTGGAAAGATAAGATAGTGTAAGCCAAAAGCTATTACTAAACAGCCAAAAAATTATGGCCTGAATAACAAAAATAAAACCGCCAACAAATAAACCAAGAAAACTTTTTAAAGCATTTAAAAAATAGGGCGCTAATTCTAATTTTTTAATAATGGTTTTTATAATACAATAGGCCAATAAACAGTTAACAAAACAATACAACCATAAAGGGCCAAGTATAAAAAGAATTAGAAAATAAAAGAACAGCGTACCAATGCTGGTGGCTTTGCGAGCCAGCATCCAATCTTTAAAATTGTTTTGGTTTAGCTGTTTGGTGTAGTCTTCTACGTTAATCAAAAAATTTTGATATGCCTTTAGTTGCTTAGTTTTTAGTAGGTTTAACTGTGCAATACGCCTTTGCATTGCATTAATTTTTTCTCCAAAATTTAGCCTCTTTTTAAGGTTGTATTGATCGTAATTTATTTTGTACAGTAGCCAATTTTTTATGGTATCGTGGTTTTCAAAATCGGTAATGTTTACCATGTTTTGCAAAATGCCTATTTTTACCGCAGCAGTTAATTGTCGTACTGCTTTATTTTCACTTTCGCAATGCAACAATTTATAATCTTTCAACTTTATAGGCTTGCCATATCTTACGGCTATATCGCTTCTAAACTTGGTATGATTATGATAATGAATGTAGGTTGGAATTATGTGAACATCTAAATCGAAATTGTTTTGGTTTTCAGCACCTAATGCAATACGAGAAATGCCTTTTTTTAAGGGTCGTAAGAACCATTCCATTCCGTTGCCACCTTCAGGAAATATGGTGATCGCTCCTTTTTCTTTTAAAAACTTAAAGCAATCTCTAAATACTTCTTGGTTTTTTTCTAAAGGGTTACCGCCGTCGCGAGGGCGGTAAATAGGTACCAGCATAAATTTTTGTAGTATCCATTTTACGAATGGATTTTTAAAAATATCTGCTCGAACTAAGGAAGCGATATTACGATCGGAGGTAATTACCAACAAAACGCCATCCATAAGTGTACCTTGGTGGTTAGAAGTGAAAATTAATGGTACATTTTTGGGGATGTTTTTTAACCCATAAACTTCTATTCTTTTAAAATATAGTTGTAGTGTAAAGCGTACCAACACTTTCATAAAAATGTAAAACCAACTGGCTTTTTTCATACTAAAAACAAAGTAAATAAATGTATAGCTATTTTTGTGCGGATTGGGTGAATTTACGCTTGATTGAAACCATAAAAACAGTTAATAAAAATTTTCTTACCGCTACCCTATTCTAACAACGCTTTCACCTTCTCAAATTTATGTTGAATAACCGGAAGATTTAAACTTGTTTTTATCGCTTGTTTTTCTTTTTCGGTTAAATGTAAACTCATACTTACTTTAGCATCATCTTTACTGGGTTGATAATCTAATATGATCACTCTTATTTTATCGTCCAACACTTCATTGGTTAAGGCAGCAAGGTTGTCGTGTCCATAATCTTGTATAACGCCCCATTTATCATAAACCGAAAATGGAGTAGATGCTTTTTGTAATAAACGCTTTACTTTATGATCGCCAATAGGGTCAATTTTTGGGTACGATCTAATGTCTAATACTATTATTTCATTTACGTTTTGTAACAACCAATCTTTTAAACAATATAAAAAACGGTAAGTAATTTCGAAGCCATTATTGTCTAACAAGCCCGCATCCATAATTTCGGTAACAGGCTCGGTTGGTAAAAACACGCTTGGGAAAATTAACGGGAAACTACCATTCATTCTTATGGCGGTGGTGGTTAATAAGCCATCTCCATCGTGTTCTTTAAACAGGGCATTAAAATCAACTGCATTAATTTCGGAGGTTTCTATTTTTTTGTTGGTTGGCATGCGCATTAAATAATTAACTGGCTGTGCGGCAAACAACATTCTACGTTTATCATTCATTATGGTGGCAGCCATCATCATCATTGGTATGTCGGCACTTTTTTCGGCAGCATTGTAGCTCATTAAAGGTTTGTTTAAGCTAAAATTGGTTAGGCGATTAAATTTTTGCTCAAAAGCATAAGCCCTGTCTTTTATATAATAATGCCCGCCAACTTGGTAGCGTTGAAATGGAAAGAAAATATCGTTTACCACAAAAGTAAAAATCACCGGGTTTAAAAAATCACCTACCACGTTTATAGCTAAATTTTTATCGTTGTGGTTTATGGCCGCATTTGTTTTTTGCTGTAAATACAGCTCTCTATAATAAGCAGTGCCATATATGCCGCCCGATGCGCCAGTCATTAAAGCGGTGTGTTTCATAAAGTTGCCATTGGTAAGGCTGTCTAAATTTTGCAACACCAACATAGTCCAAAAACCAGCACTAATACCGCCGCCACTTGTATTGGTTATTACCAAGTTAGGTTTTTGTTGTCCTGTTTTTGCTTTCCAATTATTTAATATGTTAATGGTGTTGTTTAACGATTGTTCTACTGCCGCTTCGCTGCTTAAATTTTCAAGTTTTGTAATATTGTAAGATGCTGGAGTGGCGGAATAGTTAATGCCATAAGCTTCGTTTTTGTGTGAAAAGAAATCGTACCCGGTTAAAAAATTAGCAATTATTAGTATTACCACAAACATGCTTACCCGCCAAGTGCCCAGCCAATAACTTGCTGCCCCGGCTACTACAATTATCATTGAACATAATAAAAAAATACTTGCCCCCGAAGGAAACTGTAAAGCTGGGTAATCAATAAAGAAACCTAAAAAGGCTAACAACGCCAATAAGCCCATTTGAATAAATAAGGCGTTTTTGTGTTGTTTTTGAAAAACGCTTAGCAGTAATTTTTTATCATAATGCGAAACATCACGTACTACCCTAATCTTTAGTTTTTTTGACAGAAAAAAATCTACCCGCCTTGTAGGTTCATACTCTGTTAAGCTGCGCCATTGGTTGGGTTGGGTCATTGTATATTTTACCTCGGGCTTAGAGGCTTTTAAAAAGCTTAATAAAGTGGTATTAGTTAAATGAAAGTATAGTGCTGCTAATAGAGAAATTACCAATATACCGCTAAGCATACCTGCTAATCTAATAAATATTGTTACTGCAACTTTCAATTCGTAAACAAATTGAAACCTAATAATTAGTAGGCTGTAAAAAAATACAAAGGCAAATGGTAAGATGAAATTGTTGATACTAAAATGTAGAAAAGGGGTTTCGAAAGATGCTAAGAATGGAAACCGCCTACTGCTGGTAATATAACAAGTAATGTGGTGGGTAATAATAAAAATTCCTAAAGAAATACCGATCCAAAAAAAAGATAGAAAGTTAACTTTACCAAGATATTCAGGATCTAAAAAAACATATTGTGTACCATAGTGAACGCCAAGCACGCCACCTATCATACCAAAAAAATATAACCATATAAATATGGAAAGGTGATCGTTCTTTAATTGGTGGATAAATAACTGAATCGGAAACGAGTAATATAACTGCCCTAAATATTTTATCATTTTTACTTAGCAGAAAGTTATGGAATATATTCGTAACAACCAATATCTGGCTGGCTATCACTACGCATTTGGCCGCTTAAATCAGTTAAAACATCGGTAACAGTGCCTTTATTTATAGCGGCTGAGTTTTCTGTTAAGTTAAAATCTCTATTTTGCAAGTCTGCAAACATCACTTCAACATCAAATAAACAATTTATTTTACGGTCTATATTGCTACTAATGGTGTCATTATTTAAAATGCAGTTTTCAAAACGGTATATTAGTTCATCTTCATAGCCAGCAACTGGGTCGTAAATTATTTCTTGATCTAAGCTGCCGCTAATTAAACAATTAGTAAAGCTGGCATCTATAGTGGCTACAAAAATAAAAATACTGTCACTTTCGGCACTGCTGGCTGCATAACCATTACTTAGGCGTAATAAAGGTTGATTGTTTGGGTTAAAACGGGCACGGCTTCCCATAGTGCAATGGGTAAATTGTTGTATGCCGCCCCAGTTTAAGGAAATACTTTGGTTGGCATCATAAAATAAACAATTTGTTGCAGTTATATTAGCAAATATACTTAACAAGTTAGGGCCTAAAGAATTATTAACAATGCAATTATTTAAGGTACAGTTGGTAATGTTATCGTAGCTATATTGTTCAAAAGGTAATTCATAGCCTTGTTCATTAATATCTAAACCGATGGCCAAACCAACCACGGCATTTCTAATTTCTGCATATTCAATACGGTTTGTGGTTTTTCTACCCAAATATATACCGCCCCATTGGCCGGGTAAGGTTTGGTAATCATACTCTAAGCGAGTACCACTAAAACTTACAATACTATCGGGCGTGCCCAGTACATTTAAGTTACCTTTTGCTACTATAGAAGCACCGTTATATAAATGTACATTTACCCCTTCCATTATGTTTAAGGTTTGAAGGCTATCAATTAAAACATAACCTACAATAACATAAGGTTTATCATCCGTCCAAGTGGTAGTTTGGGTTAAGGTATCTGCCACAACAAAATGTGCATTTTGCCCGTAGGCTAATAATTTTACAAACTGTATATTACCGTTTAAATTAAAGCGAACCGAATCGTCTACAATAAATGGGTTATTTATATCAGATGGATCTATGGTTACTTCTGCAAAAATGTAAATGCTATCGTTAGGTTCAATTAAAACATCGGTGGCGGTATTGGTAGTTACACCGTCAATATTTAGCCTAAATTGCGATTCATTGCCACCCATTAGTTCTATAGAAGATACACTTACGGCAACATTGTGTGGGTTAACGGCTTTAAAAATTTTTGTAATAGAACCAAAGTTTACCAAAAGCGTGTCAAACAACAAAGTATCAATTTCGCTATGGGTATCGTCTACCTCATTATTATGAAATTCTAATAATAATGAAGGATCGTTAGATGTATTTTCTTCAATTTTACAACTATGTAACATTGTAATAATACCTGCTATAAATAGAAAACATTTTAAGTAAGTCAAATTTTTAGTTTGTAAATTTTTATTAAGCTGCAAAGAAAACAATTATCGTTATATTATACCAGCATAAGCTAAACTGGCCACATAAAATTTAGCAGTTACCTGTTGCTGCATTTTTTGTATTAAGGCATCTAAAGTAGATCCGGTGGTTATAACGTCATCTACTACTAAAATATTTTTGTCAGTTAAAATTTCAACATCTACCACTTCAAATACATTTTTAACGTTATTCCAACGATTTATACGGTTTTTGCGGGTTTGTGTATTGGTAAAAATTGTTCTAATTACCGATGACTCCACAACAGGCTTATAAATAGCAGCAGAAATACCATTTGCTATACAGCTGCTTTGGTTAAAACCACGTTTTTTTAATTTTTTTGGATGTAAAGGTACCGGAACAATAAGATCAATTTGGTTAAAATTTGCACTATTGTTTAAAACATTACCCAGTTTTTGGCCCAAAAAGAACCCTAATTTTTGATTACCTTTATACTTAACTTGATGAATGAGATTTTGCACCTTAGAACCTTTGTTATAATAATATAAAGCAGTTGCCGCTTCAATTGGTACCCGACCCCAAAAATTTTTAGCTATTGCATTTTTAGCATCTAAATGAAAATTGGTTTCGGGTAAGTGGCTTTCGCAGTTTAGGCAAAGCAATAACTCGTCCGACATTCTAAACTTGCAAGCAGGGCAAATTGTGGGAAAAAATAAACCTGTAAAACCAGCGAGCCATTTGTTCATAAAAAATGATGTTAAATTATTAAATAAAAATTATATTTACACAAACATAAAAAAAAATGAGATTAAGCTTTATTTTACTTTTTACGATGCTGTTTATTAGTATTGATACTTTTAGTCAATGCGAAGGCAGGTACGAAACTCCAATTTTTGAAAACATTAAAGTAGATACCATTACTTATAGTGATGTTACTGGTTTTAAAATGGATGTATACACCGCCACCGATGATGATTATATTGGCTTAAAGCCTTTAATAATTTTAGCGCACGGTGGTGCTTTTTATGCGGGTAGTACAGAAACACCTACAATGCAACGGTTATGTAACGAATTTGCCAAGCGTGGTTATGTAGCTGCTAGTATTCAATACACCTTAACTGATTTGTCAAATTTATTAGATAGTCTATCTATGACAGAAACAGTAATGCAAGCTATTGGAGATGGCAAAGCTGCGATTAGATGGTTTAGAAAAGATGCAGCAGAAAATGGCAATCAATTTAATATAGATTCAGATCAGATTTTCGCAGGTGGAAATTCAGCTGGCGCCGTATTAATGAATAATTTAGCCTATATGGATGAAGATGATGTTTTGCCAGCCTATATGGATAGCATAATTTTGGCAAATGGTGGCTTAGAAGGTACTGCCGGCAACTTTGGGTATAGTAGTGAAATAAATGGGGTTTTAAATTTAGCAGGAGCTATTTATAGGCGAAGCATTATTAGTAATAATACCGCGCCACCACTTTTTAGTATTCATGGTGATGCTGATGATGTTGTACCTTTTGATTGTAATAATGTTTTTTGGGGAGATTTTGGTGATATGTTAATAGAAATGTGTGGTAGTTCAGTTATTAACGACGAGGCAAACATAATAGGTTTACCTAACGAATTAGTAGCCTTAGAGGGTTATAAACACACTCCGTGGGAAACAAATTTAGAGATTATGTCTACTTTAGTGGAAAGTTTGTCCAATTTTGTATACAATTTAGTGGATTGCGACCTTACTGACATTACTGAACATTCTATTGTTTACAACCTTAAAGCCTACCCTAACCCCACTAAAGGGCATATAAATATAGATTTTCAAGAGTTTGGCACGCTTTTTGAATTAGTATTAATAGACTTGTCAGGCAAAATAGTTTTTGAAGATGTGTCTAATGGTTCTTTTTACAGTTTGAATAGAAATAATTTTGAGTCGGGAGTATATATTATGACGGCAAAAAGTGGTCAATATACACTTAAAACGAAAATTATTTTTAATTAGTTGAATTTTTTAGAGCTATTCAACGTTTATAACTCAAATGGTTTTAACCATTAAGTAATGTTTTTTCATAGTGAGTAGGTTTTGGGTTAAGAATATAACCCAGTCCAGCCCCGCCCGGGGCTGGTTTTTTTGTTTTAAGGATGCTTGGTTTATATTTAATAAAAAAGCAGTTGATTACACAATGAAAACTTCAATTTAGTAATCATTTGCTAACAAATACATTTAATATTTACGAAGCTTTATTAAAAAATTGAACTATTTAAAATTAATCACAGCTTTTAACAAAAAAATAAAATAGATCCTCATTTTTTTTGTTTTTAAATTTAGTTGATATTGACGAAGCTGATAATACCATTTCCACTATAAAAAAAGTATCAATATATAGTTTATATCCAGTTAGTTATTTTGTGCGCTCTACGGTTAATAGTTGTCTAATGATTTGGTGCATTTCTTCTTGCATTTGCGCTATTGTTTCAAATATTTTATAACAAAATTGGTTTTTCAAGTATAGCCACACTCTTTCAGCAGCATTGAGTTCTGCACTGTATGGAAGAATGAATATAGAAATAATATTACTGGAGCTGTTTAACTTTTTAGTGAGTTGAAATGAGGCCAAATCAATAATAGTAATTTTAAGTTCGTTAGGTTTTATTTTATTGAATTGATTTAGGAACAACTGCATCGTATTAGTATTACAGTAAGGAAGATCTTAAATAAAGCTATTGACATCAATTGGAGAGCAAACACCATATAAATAAGTGTTTTGAAATTTATGATGATAAGCTTGCACGGGTTAAATGCCTTTACAAGTTAGTATTCTTTTAGGTTTTAACTTTAAACCATAGCAGTTTTCATCTTAAAAATACAGGCTAATTGATTCTTTTAGTATTTCTAAAAGAGCGATTAGAGATAAGAGATAAGATAAAGAAATCTTTAGATGATGTGGTAAGGTTTTGTAGGTCAGCAGTAAAAGCATTTCACTATTTAAAGTAACGCCTAAAACAATTGTTTTAATATTGACCGATTAAAAGAGAACTTGAATAAAAAATGAGCAAATTGCTTTTATAATGTTTTTGTAGAAAAGAAAAACCCTTCATAATCAATTGATTACAAAGGGTTTATAATTTTACAAAGCAGCCCGTAGGGGAATCGAACCCCTGTTTCCAGGATGAAAACCTGGCGTCCTAACCCCTAGACGAACGGGCCAGTTTTGAAAAAACATAACATAACAAGTCTTTAACTTAGTTATGTTTCTTAAAAACGGACTGCAAAGATAATTTTTTTAATAATTTCCGCAACTGATTTTAAAAAAAATTTCAATAAAGTTTTACTTAGCAACTTTTAAACAATATCTTAACTGTTTATACTTGTTAATTTGTGCTGCCGCTGTGCTGTAAAAGCCTTACAGAGCTTCGGTTATGCTACGTTTTTGCACCTTAAATTGTAAGTAGCTAACTTAGGCCCAAATCCATATTTTTTTTTAACCTGTTACAAAAAATAGCCCATCTTAATATATTTACCAAATGAGTAAAACCATAAAGCAACGAAAAGAGCAATTTGCCACCAATTCTAAAATTATTATTGAGCCAGATTACGCGCCAAAAGATACTGCTTTGCCTGCCCCTGGCGTGTTTCCCTACACCAGGGGTATTCACCAAAGCATGTACCGTAGCCGCTTATGGACAATGCGGCAATATGCTGGCTTTTCTACTGCCGAAGAAAGTAACGAACGCTATCATTACCTGCTAAAACAAGGCGTAATGGGCCTTTCGGTTGCGTTTGACTTGCCCACACAAATTGGCTACAACTCCAACCACCAAATGGCAGAAGGCGAAGTAGGCAAAGTAGGTGTTGCAATCGATTCTGTAAAAGATATGGAAGTGTTGTTCAAAAACATTCCGTTGGCCAATATTTCTACCTCTATGACTATTAATGCCACCGGCTTTATTTTATTGGCCCTATATATTGCCGTTGCTAAACAACAAGGTGCAGATGTTAAAAAATTACGAGGCACAATTCAAAACGATATTTTAAAAGAATATGCTGCTCGTGGCACTTACATTTATCCGCCAAAACCAAGCATGCGTATTATTACAGATGTGTTTGAATATTGCAGCAACGAAGTACCATTGTGGAATACTATTTCTGTTTCAGGGTATCATATACGCGAGGCTGGCTCAACCGCCGTACAAGAGTTGGCTTTTACGCTGGCCAATGGTAAAGCCTATTTACAAGCTGCTATTAATAAAGGTTTAGATATTAATGTGTTTGCCAAACGTGTCTCTTTCTTTTTTAATGCACACAACAATTTTTTTGAAGAAGTAGCCAAGTTTAGAGCGGCCCGTAAAATGTGGGCTAATATAACCCAGCAAATGGGCGCAACAGATGCAAAAGCGCAAATGCTACGCTTTCATACCCAAACAGGTGGTAGCACTTTAACTGCGCAGCAACCTTTAAATAATATTAGCCGGGTAACCTTGCAAGCATTGTCGGCAGTAATGGGTGGTACCCAAAGTTTACACACCAATGGCTACGATGAAGCCTTGGCTTTACCTACCGAAACTGCTGCTAAAACCGCCTTGCGAACCCAACAAGTTATTGCCCATGAAAGTGGCGTAGCAGATACCGTTGATCCATTAGCTGGTTCGTATTTTGTAGAACAGCTGACTGCCGAGATGGAACAACGAGCCAACGATCTTATAGAAATAATAGACAAAATGGGCGGTATGGTTAAAGCTATTGAACAAGGTTATGTACAGCAAGAAATAGCCAATTCGGCTTACAAATACCAACAAGGTATAGAAGATGGAAGTTTGCCAATTATTGGCGTAAACCAAAATGCAGAAGCAACACAAAAAGACATTCCTACTATGACCATTGATGAAAGTATTCGAAAAATTCAAAGCCAAAAAATTGACCAACTAATTAGCGAAAGAGATAACGTTAAAGCCGAAAAAGTGCTTCAGACAATAATACAAAACGCTAAAGACGGTGTTAACATAATGCCAGTTGTTATTGAGGCGGTAGCGTGTAAAGTTACACTCGGCGAAATAGCAGATGCACTAAGGGAAGTTTATGGAGAGCATACAGGATAGTACTTTAAACCTTACCATAAGTAGATAAATTTTTGAAGCGAAATGGTAGCCCCACGAACAAACTTTGGTCTCGCCATCCGTTCAAATACCATTTTGCCAACGCTTCAAAAGCCCAACAAAAAAATGGTATAACCACTCCTGTCGAGGCTAATTTTGAGAGGGTAGTTTCTCATTGATATTTTTTTTGCCCAAAGCCATAATGCCAAATGAAAGCAGAATATTATCAACCACTTTATAAATTTTTAAACCGTCTCAAAAGAAAATTTTAATACTATATTTTCAAATTTTGAAAAGTATAAGTACGTTTATTCTATCCCCACTCTTTGTCAGATCGATGGCAGACTATGCCTAAACTACTTTCCTCTTCAACAAGGTTAAGTGCAGTGGTTTCAATAATTAAACTTTTAAATGATTCGCTTTTTGAAAACACAGTAATAAATGCTAATGTTAATGCGATTGCTATAATTTTAATATTCTTCATAAGAATAACTATTTTAATTTTTTTATTAATGAGGTTAACTGAATAATGATAGGGTTGATGCTTTGGCTTAGTTGGTTAATTAGTAAAAGGTGGCACGAGTTATTTATTGGTTGCTTAAAAGCTATTAAGGTGTTTAATATTTCCGTTATTTTTTCATCACTATTATTTTCAGCTTTATAATATGCATCTAACAGATTAAACAGTACCTCTGTATCGTTAGGGTTAAGTTTAAGCGCACTTTCAAAATAGTTGATAGCTTTATCAATTTCGCCATTCATTAAAAAAGTATCGCCTATACATTCCATCACCATCGATTTTTTAGTGCTTGGCAAATCTGTTAATAACAGTTCTTTTAGCTCTATAATTGCAGCTTCAAAAAAGCCTAACCTCTTTAAAACATAAGCATAATTGTATCGGTTAATGTGAAAGTTAGTCTCAGTTTCGGCAGCTTTTTTAAAACAGAAGCTCGCTTTTAAATAACATAAAAAGCATTTGAAAAAAGCACGGATGTCTGCTTTTAGGCAGCTGTTGGTTTTTAATTTTTTTGCTTCGTATCTATATTGTAAGCCCTTTTCAAAATATATTATCGCCTCTTTTTTTATGCCTTTGTAATCTTTGGTTTGTTGCAACTCCGTTCTACTATATGTTTTTGTGGTAATGTTGGCAATTAAAGCTTTAAATTTTTTACGATGATCGCTTCTGTTTTGCCTTGTTTTATTTAAAATTTTAAAAATCGCTTCTACTTCTTCCAACTTTATACCTATAAAGTGAGTGATGTTAAACTGTTTAGCAATGTCGATAAATGTAGTAGCAATTTGGCCTTCGGTAAAACCATCAACTTTCAATAGCAGTTCATCAATTAAATTGGTTGCTTTATCAAAACAGATCTGAAGCTTTGGCAAGGTGCTGTTTTTCAATTCTACCGCATCATTATTTTCTTGTATTGAGGTGATGCCACCTGGCTGATGTTTTCTTAAAAAATCGGTATATCGAAAACGCAACAAATTATAAAACCTTCCATCGGGGCCATATTTTTTAGGTTGGTTTAATGCTTCTTCAATAGCAGCATCAGCCACATCATACATAAATAAATTAAAATCGAACCATTTTAGCTTTACATCTGCTTTATGAAAATTTTGGCTGATGCTATAATATTTGGCATAAATTTTAGGGTGGATGGTAGTTGTTGTTGGTTTTACTTGTTGCGTTATCATATTTTTTACATTAAGAAGTAATTTTATATTTATATAACGAAAGTGTCAAGTGGAATATGATATATGGGCCTTATTTTAATAATTAAAGTGCTTATTATAATAAGTTTGTGTGGTGATGTTAGATAGGTTTTTTGAGAACAGGTTAGATTGGTTTTTAATCCATAGGAGATATAATGACTTTCACATTACAAAATAATAATTTACATTGCTAATATGAAATATCAACAGAATTATTATGAAGCACTTTTTAAATATTATAAAAAAGAATTAGGTATTGTAAAATTAGTTTATGGCTGGTGCATAACTGCGATTATTACAATACTTGGTATGTTAATTTTTTTTTTCGATTTGGGTTGGGCTTGACTCCATTAGGAATGAAACGGATATGCGTAAAATATTGCCTACTTTTACAATAGTATTTGCTTTTGCAATATTCTTAATTTTTATTATTGATCGATTTTATACGAAACAAATATTGAATAAAGAAATAGTTTTCTATAATGAAAAAAGGGTTGATCTGTTAAGCCAAAGAATCGAAAAAGACTTCAAACAAAAAAAAGAAAAAGAAAAAATACTTTCATATTTAATAGAAATTGCTGAGAAAAAAGAAATTGCTCATAAAGAAATAGTGCAATCATTTTTATGGGTATTTGGAGTTTTATTTGCCCTATCCATTCCACTTTTCAATCAATTTCTTGCTTGGCTAATTGAAGATTTTAAAAAAGTTTGTTCTGCAAAAGGCTTAGAGTTTTTTGGGTTTTTTGCTTTATCTATAATCGTTGTGGGCTTTTTTACGGGCCTATGCAGATATTCTTTATACCTTATTTCTGACATATATACCTATAGATTGAAAAGGTATAAATCTGATTTAAGAATAATTTTGCTTTCAAAGGATGCTTAGTGAAACTTGTTAATTACAAAAGCTGACACCTTTTGAAAAAGATGTCGGCTTTGAAATATAAGTGGGCAGGTTTACTAAAAAAAAATATAAAATTTTACGCTGCCATTTTTTCTGGCACATAAACTTTCACTTTTTCTTTGGTTATTTTTTCCTTTGTCCAAGCAAAGCCATACATCATTCTATCGGCTAAGTAATATAAAACTGGTACCATTATTAGGGTTAAAAAAGTGGCGAAGACTAAACCAAAAATTACTGCCCAGGCCATTGGCCCATAAAAAATAGTGTTATCGCCGCCTAAATAAAACTGCGGATCTAAATCGGCAACCAAGCCTGCAAAATCAATATTGATACCAACTGCTAAAGGTATTAAACCCAACACGGTGGTAATAGCTGTTAGTAATACTGGACGTAAACGTAAACCGCCTGCACGTATAATGGTATCTTTTACATCATAAATTGAAAGTCTAAATGTACTATCAATATCATAATCGGCACGGCGACGGGTACGCTCTAAATTAATATAATCTATTAAAACAATGCCATTATTTACTACAATACCAGCTAAAGATATTACCCCAATACCCGACATAATAATAATGAATGGCATATTGGCAAAGCCGTAACCAAAAAACACCCCTATTAAACTCATGGCTACGGTAAACAAAATAATGAAGGGCGAAATAATGGAGTTAAATTGAGTAACCAATAATAAAAAGATTAAACCCATTGCTATAATAAAGGCGCGCATTAAAAATGCGCTCGACTCACCCGACTGTTCTTCTTGGCCCGTAAATTTATAATCGTAGCCATCGGGCAATTCATAAGCGGCCATATAATCTTTATACTTAGCCGTAATTTCTGCACCAGTATAACCAGTATTTACATTTGAATAAATAGTAATTACTCGTTTTAAATCTTTACGTTTTACTGCGCCATAAGTGCTGCTATATTCTTTTGTAGCTACAGTAGAAATTGGCACTTGCACCATTTGGCCTTGGTTATTTCTAAAGGTAATTTTTTGGTTTAAAATGCTTTCTACATTATAACGATCTTCACTATTAAAGCGCAACCAAATTGGGTAGTCATCTTCGCCATCTTTTAGTTTAGAAATTTCTTTACCAAAAACGGAGGTACGAATATTGCCTGCAATTTGCCCAGTACTTAAACCATACCGCCGTAGTTGATCTCTATCTAAATTAACCACAATTTCGGGCTTGCCCGTTTCTAAATCGGTTTTTAAGCCTTCTACTCCTGGCACATCAAAATCGTTTAGGTATGTTTTTATCTCGTCGGTTAGTTCAATTAGTTTTACATAATCTTCACCACTTACTTCTAAATTAATTGGCTTACCAACGGGCGGCCCCGATGCATCTTTGTCCACAGTAATATCTACACCAGGGTATTTCACTAATTCTTCCCGCAACATTTCTAAAATTTCGTTAGTGCTTTTTCCTTTTCTATCAGGAAACTCAACAAAGGTTACATTAATACGAGCTTTGTTAGGCGACTCGCCCATCGACACTTCTCCACTTTGCGGATCTGAGGTACCTTCACCAACTTGGGTTAATTCGCTGTCAATAATGTCGCCATATTCTTCTAACAAGTTTACTAAGTCAGCTTCAATTTCTTTGGTTAACTCGTTGGTACTTTCAATATCGGTACCAATTGGTTTTTGCACAAAAATATTAATATAATTTGGGTAAGATTCTGGAAATAAATCTACCTTAGGGTTACTACCAAAGTAAAAACCCATACTTGCCATAAAAAGAAATAGCGTACCAGCTACTAGTACAAAAGGCACCGGCCCCCACAATGCTCCTTTTAAAATCCATTTGTAAAAACGTTCTAATAATGGTAAAAAATAACTTCTAAATAATAAGGAAAGTGGAGAGAAGATAAACTTGTTGACTACCATAATTATGGCGAAAGAAATTAAAATACCTCCAAGTAAGTTACTATCTGCCTGCCGTAAACCAAAACCCATTATTGCTAATGCAATTACTCCAACAAAAAACCAAAGCCAATTAGTTTTGGAATTTTTGTTTTCAATTTTCATGTACATACTGGTTAACACAGGGTTAATTACAAGCGCAATAAATAACGATGAAAGCAAAACCGTTATTAAAGTTATAGGTAAATACTTCATAAACTCGCCCATCACATCGTTCCAAAATAATAATGGCGTAAATGCTGCGGTTGTTGTTGCGGTAGATATGATGATGGGCCAAGCCACTTCGCCCACACCTTCTTTTGCGGCTTGCATTGGGTCGTAACCTTCTTCGTCCATTAGCCGATAAATATTTTCGACTACTACAATACCATTATCTACCAACATCCCTAATGCTAATACTAACGAAAACAACACCATAATGTTTAGTGCTACGCCATTCATATTTAACAAACCAATACCCATTAACATAGAAAGTGGAATAGCAACACCAACGAATAAAGCATTGCGTAAACCCAAAAAGAACAACAATACGATTACTACCAATAGCACACCAGATATTATACTGTTGTTTAGGTTGGCCAACATACTGCGGGTTTGTTTTGAGGTATCGTTGGTAACGGTTACTTTTACGGCTGGCGGAAAACGGCTTTCTTGTACCTGTGCAACAAGGGCTTTAATTTTATCGGCAGCATCTAATAAATTTTTACCCGAACGTTTTTTAATATCTAAGGTTAAAATAGCTAATTGATTGGTTCGTGCAAAACTGGTGGCTTTTTCATAACCAAAATCGACACTAGCAATACTTTTTAAATACACAATGTCGCCTGCATCACGTTTTACAATTACGTTTTCAATTTGTTTTACGTTTTCAAACTCACCAATAATTCTGATGCTACGGGTATAGTTGCCCGAAATTACGTTACCGCCCGACATGGAAATATTTTCGCTTGAAATGGCTTGCTCAATATCGTTAAAGCTAATTTGAAGCGCTTCCATTTTTTTAAAATCCACATTAATGCTTACTTCTTTTTCTTGTACGCCACGTAAATCTACACCCGAAATTTCTGGAAACTTTTCAATTTCTTCTTGCAGGTATTCTGCGTATTCTTTCAGTTCATCTTTTGGTACTTTACCCGAAATGTTTACATTAATTACTGGCAGCTGCGAAAAATCTAACTTAAACACATTAGGCTCTGCTGGCAAGTCGTTTGGCAAATCGTTTTTAGCACGGTCTACCGCATCTTTTACATCTAATAAAGCTTGCTCAACATTTACGCTAAAATCAAAAGTGGCTACTATAGAAGCAAAATCTTGTATAGAGGTAGAAGTAATTTCATCTAAACCAGTAATGGTGTTTATTTCTTGCTCAATATAACGAGTCACCAAGTTTTCCATATCAATTGGTGAGTTGCCCGGGTATGGTATACCAATATATATCTGTGGTATATTTACCTCAGGGTAGTTTTCTTTAGGCATCGTAATATAACTACTTATGCCTATACCTAAAATAATAAAGGTTAAAATAATAACGCTGGTTTTGTTGGCTAGTGCGGCATTAGTTAAAGCAAAAAACCGTTTTACTTTTTGATCTTTTTTTATAGTTGATTTTCCGTTGTTGTTATTGGTATCGTTTGCCATTTTATATTGTTAGATTACAGCTGTTTAAATTATAGATGCTTAAAATACAGATGATAAGATTACTGATTTAATAAAAATTTATTTGCTACTTGCTTCAATGGGTTGGCCTTCAACAATGTTTCTATAGCCTTTGTCAATTAAAGTTTCGCTACCAGTTAAACCCTCGGTTACAATAGTTTCATTGCTAATTACTTCACCCGTTTTTATACTTACTTTTTTGGCTATTTGTTTATCTTCTACCGCTTCCACTATGTAAATATATTCGCCACCAAAATCGTTTTGTATTAAATTGGTAGGCACAACAATTGCATCTTTTATAAATGTTTCGCGCAGTTTTACCATTGCCAAAATGTTTGGTTTTAATTTATTGCCTGGGTTGCTAATATCCATTTCAATAGTAAAAGAGCGACTGCCAGCATCTATACGCGAGCCTATATCGGTAATACTTGCCTTACGTTCAATACCAAGCGAAGGAAACTCTACCATCACTTTATCGCCACGTTTTACCTTGCTTAAGTAAGCTTCTACCAACTCTGCTTCAACTGTTACTGTTGATAAATTGATTACCGATGCCAACGGCGAACCTGCCATTACCATTTCGCCTTCGTTTACAAAAACATTTTCTATTGTGCCGCTTACGGTTGCGTTTTGGGTAAACTTGTCTAAGTTGCTTTGTGCCGTAGCAATGCTTTTTACTAAGGCTTCTACACTACTTTTTGCTTGTATCAACTCTATTTCGGTGCCAATGTTTTGCGCCCAAAGTCGGTCTCTTTTTTCTAAAACAGTTTTGGCTAATTCTAATTGCGTTTCCAATTCAGAAATGCTACGCTTTACGGTTTCATCATCTACACTCATTACAAAATCGCCTTTGCTTAAATAACGATCTTCTACTAAACCTAAACGAGTAATGCGCCCAGTAGTTTCTGCCATTACTTGAGTATCGTCTTTCGAGTTTACTGTTCCCGTGGCTTCAAAAAAGGTTTCCACATCTTTCACCGCTGCTTTGGTTAAGGTTACCAATTTCGATTTCTTTTGCTTTTCACCAGTATAAGATGCATCTTCTGCTCTAATTATTTTTTCAATTTGATTGATCTTTAGTTCGGTAGGTTTTAAAAAACCTTTAAATTCGGCAGCCAATTTTTTCTTTTCCGCCAAAGTCATTCCTTCAACTTCTTTTGTCAATTGCTGCGTGTTCATATTCATTACCTCGCTCAATGGCCGATCTAATAAACCAACTTTTTCTTTAGGCTTACAAGCGGCAAAGCTTAATATTATAATTAGTAATGATGCGATGTATTGTATATTTTTCATTAGTTTAATTTTCGATTGACGAGTTTATATTTTGTTGTTAATTTAATAAATACCATAAGCCTTATTTATTTGTGCTTTGGCTAATACCAAACTGTATAAACTATTTATATAATTGGCTTGTGTTTGTAAAAACATTCCTTCTGCGCTATTTACTTCTAAGCTACTGCCAAGGCCTTCTTTATATTTTATTAAAGCGGTATCGTAAATATTTTGCGCCAGCTTTAAATTATCTTCTTGGTTATTTTTATCGTTTAAGGCAGTTTCATATTTACTAATGGCTGTCTTCTTTTCAATATTAAAACCTTGTGTAGTTTGCTCACGCACTATTGCTAATTGTTTTAAATTTAGCTCAGAGGTTTGTATTTGCGCACGTTTCGCTCTACCATCAAAAATAGGGATGTTTAAACTTAGGCCGAGTAAAAATTGATCGAACCAGCTATTTCTAAATTTAAAAAATTTATCTCGTTGCGAAGTAACTCCATAATCGGCAATACCAACAAGGCTTGGGTAATAGCCCGATTTTATCTGTTGTATTTGAAGTTCATTTAAGCCTTGTTGCATATCTAACAAATCAAATTCAATCCGTTGCGAGTTGTAGGCCATAGAATCTAAGTATGCCAAATTAAGTGCTGTAAACGTTTCAATACTATCTGTTAAAATAATAGGTTCGTAAGTTGGGTAACCCATTTGAAAACGCAATAATTCAATGGTTAAATTACGTTGCTCTTGTAAGTTTTTTATTTGCGCTTCAATATTAGCCTTCGATAATTTAAGTCGATCAACATCAATAGCCTCTACAAAACCATTTTTTAGCAGCTCGCCTGTTTCAAATAAACTGCGTGCTATGGTAGGCATGTTTTTTTTAAGCAATTCAATATTTTCACTTGCTATTAATGCCGTTAAATAAGTCTGTTCTATATCATACTGCGTATCAATTGCCGTTTTTTCCACCTGCTTTTCTGTTAACCTTGCGTATAACTTTGCCAACTTTATACCAACTAAATACGATGCACTAAATACAAGTTGAGATGCAGAAATGCCGGCTGAAAGATTGTGTGTTGTACCAAATTCAATTTCTGCAAACTCTCCGACCTCACCACCAAATATTTCTGCCGGCAACAATGAAACCGGGAGTTTTGGATAATAAAGCACATCAACATTACCATTAATTTGTGGCAAACCCTGCGCTAAAGCCTCTGCAATTCTAGCATCTGCCAAAGCAACATCTATATTGGCCAATCTTACGCTTGGGTGATTTTCAAAAGCATAATCTTTGGCTTGTTTGAGGCTTAACTTTAATGGTATTATAGTATCGCTGGTAACTGTATTGCCTTGCGACAGGCCACTAAATACAATTGATAAACATAATACGGTTATTACTAACTGCTTCATAAATATTATTGCTGTGCTGTTTTTTTTGTTAAATATTTTTTTCCCTTTGTACTTATTATTGCGTTTAAATGATACATCATATATTGCTGGTGAATTTTATAAAATGGATATTGATTGACAGGAAATACGTTGCTGTTAAAAATAGAATCGACACCGCCAACATAAATACGAGCCACTAAATCCACATCAAAATCGGTGCGATAATAACCTTGTGTTGCACCATCTTCTAAGTTTTTTACAATAGTTTTGTATAAGAAGTTGCTTTTGTGCGACTCAAACAATTGCCAAGTTTTTTTATAGTATTTTTCTAAATCATAAATAGTAGAAGGGTTAAGCGTTCTTAAATAATCGCTAACGTGTTTTTGTATATTTAAAAACTGATCAATAGGGTTGTTATAAGTTTTAATTATTTCGGCAACAAAAGTTTCTTCATCTTTTATGCGCTGTAACATTCCTTGATGCACAATGTTTTCTTTAGTTTCAAAATGAGTATAAACCGTTTTTTTCGACATTCCCATTTCGCGAGCTATGTCGGCCATACTTACACTTTTTATGCCGTAACGTAAAAACAAATTGCTTGATGTTCGTAAAATCTCTTCTTTCATTAACAAGCGCAAAAGTAACTCCTAAAAACTTAGGAAACTATAATTACTTTAAAAGTTTCCGTGGTTTTTTGTTAACAAATGTGAATAAAATGTTTGCGAAGCGAATGGATTTCCGCTGCTGAAAGAAGAATGAAAAAGGAGGAAGACTAATACTGACGGAAAAATCAAAATGAAATTTCGATGAATTAACCTATTGTACAATAAAAATGAAACGGCAATTATTGTAAGAAGAGCTAAATTCGTTTGTTGAAATAGATACTAAGATAACCGCTCTCATTTAATATTTTTAGTGCGTTTAATATCACCACATCACCACCAACACAATCTAACACAAAATCAATATCGGTTACTACTTCTTCTAAATTTTTGAGCGGTGTAGTCAATAGGTTCAGCAACACCCAACAACATTACAAAATCTTTTTTAATAGTAGAACAAGTAGTTACCACACGTGCACCATAGTGCTTGGCTAATTGAATGGCTTAATGCCCAACGCCACCCAAACCAGCGTGTATCATCACCTTGTTGCCTTTGTTAATTTTATTTTCAAAAAAGTTTAAACAAATATATAAATTAGGCGGTGTCAACTAAAAAATAAAATTGGTGCGTTTTTTTGTAGTGTTATTATATTGATTCTATTTTTACAAAATAAATTATAATTGCCTAATTTTTTATAGGTGCAACTTAACTTGTTTTATAAAATGCAAAAAAAATTAAATGTAGGGGTTTTGTTTGGAGGTAAATCTGCCGAGCATATTATATCAATTAAATCTGCCAAAAACATTGTAGCAGGTTTAGACCGCAGCAAGTACAATCCTGTTTTAATAGGTGTTGACCAAAAAGGTAGTTGGTTTTATATAAAAGATGAAAAGAAGCTGCAAGAACCAGAAACCATATTTCATTTTGATGAAGAAGAAGGTATAACTTTACATTTTATTCTTGGGCATCAAACACAACCGATACAAGCTATCCAAGAAAATGAAAGTATTCCACCAATAGATGTTATTTTCCCAATTATACACGGTCCTTATGGTGAAGATGGAGCTTTGCAGGGCTTACTAAAATTGGCAAATATTCCTTTTGTTGGAGCTTCGGTATTAGGTTCTGCTGTTGGTATGGATAAAGAAGTGATGAAGCGTTTATTAAAAGAAGCTGGAATTGCTACTGCTGATTATTTTTGTTTTGATGTAGGCAATAAAAATGAAATTGACTTTAAAGTTATTGAAGATAAATTAGGCTTGCCTTTGTTTGTTAAGCCCGCCAATTTGGGTTCTTCAATAGGCATTTCAAAAGTTAATGAGGCTAATGAGTTTGAAGCAGCAATTGAATTAGCATTTAAATTTGATAGAAAAATAATAATAGAAGAACAGATTGAAGGTAGAGAGTTAGAATGTGCTTTGTTAGGTAATTATGCAGTTAAAACTTCTGTACCTGGCGAAGTAGTTGATGTAAGTAAAAAGCACAGTTTCTACTCTTACCAAGCTAAATATTTTGATGCAGATGGCGCAGTTATTAAAATACCTGCTGAATTAACTAAAGATCAAATTACAGAAATACAACAAATTGCCATGCAAACTTACCAAGCACTTTGCTGTGAAGGTTTAGCCCGTGTTGATATATTTTTAAATAAAGCAGGCGAAATATATGTAAACGAAATTAACACTTTGCCCGGCTTTACCAACATTAGCATGTACCCTAAACTGTGGGAAGTAAGCGAAATAAGTTACGCTCAATTGTTAACTGAATTAATTGAGTTAGCACTTAAAAGAAGTGAGGAAGAGCGGGCTTTGAGTACGGAGGTGTAGTTTAACTATCTAAGCTAAGTCTTTCTTTTAACTTTTCTAAATTAAGTTGTTTTTCAGCTTGATTAGGTTTTTCTTTCGATTGGTAATTACCAAAGTCAATTCTACTTAATCTCATTTCAATGGTTGCCATTTTCATTATGCTAATGTCTTTTTTAGCTAAAGATTTAAGTGGATCAATTAAGTTGTATAATTTGTTGAGAACTCTATATTCAACGTTCATCAGTTTTTTAATTTTTAGTAATGCAATAAAACCTGCCAAAAATATAGCAGCAGAAACCATTACAATTAAAAAGAAAAGTTCTTTAGAATTTTTGATTCCTGTAACTAAATCAAACAAATAGAGAACCGTAGCAATTGCCAAAAGCATCAAAACAAAAATTAAAATATATTTACCTGTCTTTAATCTTTCAACCTTGTCTGATGCATCCTCTGCCAATTCAATCAAACCCATTAAATCTTCAACATTATTTATTTTTTCCATTTACTGTAACTCTTTCAATTTTAAATAAAAATTTCTTATCAGATTATTTTGATTCTCTTTCTGCCCAATTTTGGTTTTAATTTCTTCCTCATTCCATTCAAAATCTTCTGGAAAAGAGCAAAAAGGAATTGCTTCAATTTTAAGCCTGTCACCCCCAACTTTAGCTGAAAGATCATTTAACAACTTACCAAATTTGTCATCAAAAATAGGATGGTAATACTTTTCTGCTGCTTCCAACTCTGTTTTGCTGTAAAATAAGTCTGCTTTTGTTAAAACTACAAGTAGCCATTTAATAGTTTTATCATTTCTAAATGCTTTTTTTATCATTTCAGATATTTTACTAAAATCATCTAACTCGTCATCAAGGTTAAATTGCCTTAACCTTTCAATAGTATTTATGCCTTCTTCCTTAATCATTTTTCTTCTTGTGTTGTCATCTCCATAATAGGTATAACCCCAGTCAACTATATAAATTATGCCTTCCAATTCTTTTGTGTTTTCAAATGCATTATCAAGCAAGTTATCCCTAAATAATGAATCTTGCCCTGGAGCAGTCCTAAACAAACTGTGCCAATCTCCAATTTTAATGGCTTCATTGTCCGAGTCTTTAGAGGTATTCGGCTTTTCATAAAATGGATCATTTGCACTACCATTTAAACAATCTAAAAATACAGTTTTACCAACATTACTTCTGCCTAAAATTAAAATATTGGTTTTACCCAAGTTTGTTTTTGCTAAAAACGCCTTCCAATATTGTTGAATTTTATGCCGATGCTTATATACTTTTAAGGGTGTAGATACTACATCTGGTATTAAATCACTCCAACTCATTTCATTTGTATTAATCAGTTTTTTCATTATTTCAATTTACAATTTACAGCTTTTTATTCAAATACGAAATTCAATTCTGTCTCTTAGTAATGCTACAAAAATAAATCTACATTCTGTCTTTACCATTTTCCGATATACTTCGTTGAAAAGCCTCGCGTTAGCACCACTAAATCTGCATTTTTCGCCTCGTCTATCAAAAAATGATTTTGACATAATTGAAGATTTATTTTCTCCGCATTACTTAAGTAAGAATATCTTGTATCAATTTAAAATTGTTCCACCCAAACCCTCCATCAACCCTTCCATCAACTTTTTAGAGGTAGCATCGGCCACATAATTTAAGCAGTAAAACAGTGGCTTAACAGTCTGTATTGTTTCTACATTTTCAGTATATATTTCGTTATGAAAATATAAGGAGCGGCGGCGGTATAAATGATAAGGCCCTAAAACTTGATGCCCTTTTAGTAAAGCATACCAATTATACATCATCACGGTATATACGCTATTGTTGCCTCTTAGCGCATCCTTAAAAAAACTATTTGACCAACTATTTTCCATAATTTGAAATAAGGCCTTGCACGAAGTTTTAGTCATAATCATAAATTGATGTAAGGGCCCAAGATGAGGTTCAATATTAAAACGGTTAACAAACTGTTGATGCGCATTGTACATACACGGCTCATAAAAAGGAGTTTTTGGGGCTAAGGCTAATAAATCTTTAGTAATGTGGTGTTGTTTAAAATGATACGGAATTAAAGTAGTGTATGGAATGTTTTCTGAATTATAAATGTGCTCCTCTTTTAAGTAATCTCCTAATACTACATCATCATTAAAATATAAAAAGCACTCACATAAGTTGGGTATTTTCCAAATAAAGGTTTCTATTAGGTTAGAATTAAAAACGCCTTTATCGGTAAGTTTTTTTGGCATAATTTGGGTATGATCAATAAATTGTATTTTGTTTTGAAAAGACGTATTTAGAAAACCGATATCAAATTGTTGTTGGTTGGTAATAATATAAATGTTGTTTACTTGCGAAAAATATTTTTGTACCGAAAGCAACGACAATTTAATTTCGCCCATTTGTTGATAGCGAAAAACATTGTTTGATGAACTGGTTTTTTGCCCACTTAATGCTAATAACCGATTTAATTGTTGCCTAAAATTTTCATCACTATTATCACACCAAGTATAAACAATATCTACCTTTTTGCTGGGTAGCGGATGCCACTTTTCGGGTAGTGCGGTTATGCCAATGTTTTGTGTAGTTATAGCTAAGTAATCCTTAACCATTTGGTAGTTTTTCCATTTAGGATACTCTTCTAAATAAGCTAAAAATTGCTGATGAATACTTTTGCTAAATATTGCCGTGGCTGTTAATGCCCTAATTGCCTTTATATTTAAAAAATTTTCAAATATGTAATTTAAAGCATTGTCCTTTTTAGGTGCGTTTTTAATAAAGTAAGATTTTAGTAACTGATTACTGTTTTCGTGATGTGTAAACTGCAATTTTGTATTGGGCTGAAACGTATTTACATAACTGCCCTGTACTTGGTTAAGGGTGCGTTGTATACGAAAGCCATATTTAACAGCATCGCTTTTTTTGCCAATAGCTTCAAGCGCTGCTCTATAATTAGTGAGACGAATATTGGAAATAAGATCAATTAAATTAACGTATCCAAAAACTTCTTTCGGAAATTTTTGGATGTACTGCTCCGTAAGTGTCTTCGCTTCTTCATAAGCCCACAAAGGTTTCAATAGTTTTATTTTGCTTTCTATATAAGATTTATGTTCACCGTATTTACCTTTCCACTGTTCTAATTTATTCGCTACTTTTTTTAGCTTACCATTTCTAAAACAAAAATTTAAAAAGGCAACTTTTGCATCAAAATGATGTGGAAAATAATATTGTAAACTAATATTTAGCAGCGCGGCTATTTCTATATTGCCAGCCAACTCGTGTAAATATGCGTATTTTTTTAGTAACCTCAAACTTCGGTTATTTTGGCTAATACAACTTTCTGTTTTTTTCAGCGCTTGCAATAAATCCCCATTTTGAACTAACTGATTAATAATTTTAATTCGCTTACTAATCACATCATTTGTGTTGTATGGTTTATTCATCTTCTAGCAATTTATCACATTTCGCTTTTTGTTTTTGTATGATGTTTTGATAGTATTCTGCCGTTTTAAAAGAAGGCATTTCTAATTGATAATTTTTTAAAACAATATTACACGGGTTTAACATATAAATTTTTGAAAGCTGTTTCCAAGCACCAAGTTTTTTATTCCTTACCAAATTTACCCGCAAACCACCAATAAAGTTATTTATATAATAGGGCTTTTTTTGGGCAGCTTTTGCATAATATAATACTGCGCTATCCATATTTCTGGCATTAAAATACGCATTGGCAATTAAAATATATACAGGGGTTCTATCAATGCTACCTAGCAAATTTTGGTTAATTTTTTTAAGCTCATTAACCGCTAATTCGGTTTCTTTTTCTTTTAAAAAAATGCTATACTTTTTAAAGTGCTGCATTTCGTTTTGTATTTTTATAGGATAAATAGTTACAAATAAAGCTCCTAAAAACAAAAAAACAAATAAGCCTAAGCACATAAATTTAGAGTGCACTTGTGGCAACTTAAAGGTAGGTAGTTTATAATTAATTAATGCAAAAATTAAGGCTAACAAAATGTTGTAGTTATCCTTCATTTTCAACTCATCAAAAAAAGAAAGACTTAAATAAACTGCGATAGCGCAAATGGCAATTACAGCCGGCTTTTTATGGTGTTTTAAGTTTTTAAAAATTGAAAATAATGCGCTTGCTATAATGGAGTAAAACAACAAAAAGCCCACAAGGCCCAACTCTGCAAAACTTCTAATATAATCGTTATGCGGATGTTTATAGGTATACCAAACATTATATTGCAATCTGTAAACATCCCATTGCCCTGCACCAACGCCAAGTAAACCATAATCTAAACCCATTTGTAAAGTTTGTTGCCAAAAAACAAAACGGCTTGCCCAAGTATTGCTTTTTAATTGATTTATAAGTACTTCAAAACCCACAAAATTTACAAAAATAAATAACACTACCAGTAATACCAAAACTGCTTTGGCAACTTGTTTCAATTCAATTTTATTAAAGAGCAGGTAGATAACAAGCAATACAATTACTGCAATGTAGGCGTTTCTGGAACCCATTATTAATAGCTGTATTAAAATGATACCAACTAAAAAAAGCAATATCCATTTTTGAGGTTTAAGCAAAATTACAAGCGGCAGTAAAAGAGCCAAAAAGCAAGCCGTTTGGTTTTTACCGCCAACCCAGCTTTTACTTTGGGTTATAATTTTTTGAAAAGAATGATCGGTATTTATAAAATTAAGTAAAACATCGAAATTACTAATAAAAAAGTGTAGTACAAAAGCTGCTGAAAGTATGCATATTAAATGTTTAATCCGTTTTATAGTGAAGTGTTTATTTTGTTTAAGCAGGTCATTTATCAAAAAATAAAATACATAGAAAGATGTAGTGACAGACAAGGCAGCTAAACCTAAACCATAATCTTTCACCCAAAAAAAGCTGATGAAATGGTATAATATATAGGCTATAAATAACCCATCTAACCAAGACATTTTATAATATTTTTTATTTAGCATTTGGTTAGTAATAGAAAAACAAACACCTGCAAACAAAGTAACATACAAAAAAAGGCCATTAACAAAAGGCAACTTAAAGTTTAAAAACTTGGCACTAAAACTTGCTTGATGAAGATGAAAAGTGTTGAATGTAAAACAGTAAATTACACCAACTGACACCACTAACAATTGAAGCCAGAAAAATATGTTGCTCGAATTATTCAATTGATACAAGGTAGAAAAATTATTACATGGCTTTAAAAATAAGACCGAAAAAAAATTTTTTAGCTCAAAGCAAATACCTTATCTTTCCACCATAAATACAATAAATGCAACGAATGCAAAAACTTTCAAATTATATACAAGGCAATTGGGTTAATGGCGACGGTGACGGCGCACCGCTATACAATGCAGTAAATGGCGAAACCATTTGCTATGCTACTACCAAAGGTTTAGATTTTAAAGAAATTTTAGAATATGGCAGAACAACTGGTGGCCCACCTTTACGTAAAATGACATTTCAACAACGGGGTTTAATGTTAAAGAAATTGGCTTTGTATTTAACCAAAAAGAAAGAGCAGTTTTATGAAGTAAGTTATAAAACCGGTGCCACCCGTGCCGATAGTTGGATTGATATTGAAGGAGGCTTCGGCAACCTATTTGCCAATGCTTCTTTACGCAGAAATTTTCCTAACCAATCTTTCCATGTGGATGGTGATGCCATTGATTTGTCGCGCGGAGGTAGTTTTATGGCGCACCATATTATGGTTCCTAAAGAAGGTGTGGCTATCCACATCAATGCTTACAATTTTCCGGTTTGGGGTATGTTAGAAAAAGTGGCCGTTAATTGGATGGCCGGCGTGCCAGCAGTTGTAAAACCGGCCACGGCAACCAGTTTTTTAACAGAAGCTGTAGTACGTGAAATTATTGCATCTGGAATTTTACCAGAAGGAGCTTTACAATTGATCTGCGGTTCGGCACGTACTATTTTAGATGGTGTACAATCGCAAGATGTAGTCACCTTTACTGGCTCGGCAACTACTGGGCGATTGTTAAAAGCGCATCCAAAATTAATAGAAGAAGCCGTACCTTTTAACATGGAAGCCGACTCGTTAAACTGTTCCGTTTTAGGAGAAGATGCCGCACCAGGAACCGATGAGTTTAACTTGTTTGTAAAAGAAGTGCGCAAAGAAATGACAACAAAGTGCGGACAAAAGTGCACTGCTATCAGACGAGTTTTTGTACCCGAAAAATATTTGGAAGATGTACAGATTGCTTTAGGACAAGCATTAGCCAAAGTACCTATTGGCAATCCTGTTTTAAAAGAGGTGCGTATGGGTTCGTTGGCAAGTAAAGATCAAGTAGCCGAAGTGCGTGCCAGGGTAGAAGAACTTAGCCAAACTGCCCACATTGTTTATGGCGATTTAAATAAGGTTGAATTGTTAGATGCCAATGCCGATGATGGCGCATTTTTATCACCTTTACTATTGTTAGAAAAAGAACCACATAAAAATACGGCCGTTCACGATGTAGAAGCTTTTGGCCCAGTATGCACCTTAATGCCTTATTCCGATTTAGATGATGCTGTTCAACTCGCCAAAATGGGCAAAGGGTCATTGTGTTGTTCTATTGCTACTTTTAATGATAAAATTGCTCGTGAATTTGTGGTGCGTGCCGCAACACATCATGGTAGAATTTTGGTGATTAATAGAGAAAACGCCAAGCAAAGCACAGGGCATGGTTCGCCTTTGCCAAGTTTAGTACACGGCGGCCCAGGGCGTGCTGGCGGTGGCGAAGAAATGGGTGGCATGCGTGGCGTAAAACATTATTTGCAACGTTGCGCCATACAAGGTACGCCCACTACTATTGCTGCTATAACGGGCATTTATCAGCCGGGGGCAAAATATACAACTGCACCGCAACATCCGTTTAAATACCATTTTGAAGATGTTGAACCGGGTATGAGTTTACAAACGCATAAGCGTACCATAACCGATAGCGACATACAAAATTTTGCCAATTTAAGTTGGGATAATTTTTATGCGCATACGGATATCACTTCTTTACAAGGCACAATTTTTGAACGAAGAGCCGCACATGGTTATTTTATTTTAGCAGCCGCAGCGGGCTTATTTGTTTACCCTAATAAAGGGCCAGTAGCAGCAAATTATGGTTTAGAAGAATGTCGTTTTATAAAGCCGCTTTATCATAACGATACTATTTATGTGCGCCTTACTTGCAAAGAAAAACGAGAACGGGATAGCAAAGGCAGAGAACATCCGGCAGGCGTGGTAAAATGGTATGGAGAAATTTTTGATCAGAATGATGAGTTGAGTGCCGTGGTTACCGTATTAACGTTGGTGCAGAAAAAAAGCCCTTTTATGGAGGTGAATTTAGATAGCGTAAAAGAAGCATTATCTAAATTAAAAGAAGATACTAAGCCAGCTTGGGGCGAAATGACGGCTCAACAAATGTTAGAACATTTATGGATGTTGTTAGAAGTAGCAACTGGCAAAGGTGCCATGAATATTGTTACGCCAGAAGAGCAAATAGAAAAATATCAAGAGAGTTTGTACAACCACCGTGCTATGCCCAAAAATTATATGGCCCCTTACTTAACAAAAGATTCAGTAATAGAAACACAATTTGAAAATTTGACTGCTGCGAAAAAAGCATTTATAGCAGCTTATGAGGCTTATGAACAGCATCATAAAGAAAACCCAGATGCGATAATTAATCATGCGGTGTTTGGCCCTTGCAATAAAGAATTGTGGGATTTACAGAATCGTAAGCATTTTACACATCATTTTGAGCAGTTTGGTTTGTTGTAGGGTGTTGGTTGTTTGAACTTTTTTGTAGGAAAATTGATTTAACTATTGAAATAAAAAAATATGTCAGAAGCGGTTTTATTAGAAAAAATCAAACATTTACCAAAACCTTATAAAGAGGAGCTTATTGATTTTGTTGAACAATTAGAAAAGAAAGCGAATAAGAATAAGCAGAAAAAAAGTAAACGAGGCTTCGGCAGTTTAAAAGGTGTTTTTAAAATGTCAGATGATTTTGATGAGCCATTGGAAGATTTTAAGGAGTATCTGTAATTGACTTACTTTTAGATACGCACACCTTAATTTGGTTTTTCGAAAGAGATACCAAATTGAGTGAACTTGCCAAAGGGATAATCAATTATTAAAAATAATCTAACTTAGTAGTATGAGTGTAGTGGAATTAAAACAAAAAATTACGGATCAAATTTCAAAAATTGATGATTCCGATTTTTTAAATGCAGTAGTTAGTTTAATAGAGGGCAAACAGTCTAATGAAATTTATGAGTTAAGTGATTACCAAATCAATAGAATTGAGAAAGCACGAGAAGAACTTTCAAAAGGTGCTGTTTCAACTAAGTAAGAAGTGCAAGAAGAAGTGAAAAAATGGCTAAAATCAAAATAATATGGTCGGAAGGTGCTAAGATAGATTTGTTAGAAAATTTAAATGAATAACACAATAGCTCAAATAGATAAATTAAAAGCTGATTTAGATGCTTTGCTGCCTTTGAACAAAGAAGCCAAAACCAAACTTTGGGAAAAATTTCAATTAGAATGGAACTATAACTCCAACCATATTGAAGGCAATACTTTAAGTTTAGGTGAGACTAAGTTGTTGTTTCGATTAGGAGATGAATTTAGAGCGCAAAATAATTCTTTAAAAGATGTGCAAGAAATGCGTGCCCACAATGTTGCTATTGAAATGTTAAAGCAATGGGCTAATGATAAAGATCGCTTAATTACAGAAGTTGATATAAGAGCATTAAACGAAACCATATTAGTAAAACCGTTTTGGGCTGATGCTGTTGCGCCAAATGGCGAAAAAACAAGGCGGGAAATTATTAATGGTGAATACAAAAAACATCCTAACCACGTACAATTAAAAAGCGGTGAAATTTTTAAATATGCTGAACCCAATGAAGTGCCGCAAAAGATGCAGGAATTGTTGGATTGGTATTCTACAGAGAATGAAAACAACCATCCTTTAATCGTTGCTGCATTTTTACATTACAAATTTGTTTGCATCCATCCATTTGATGATGGTAATGGAAGGGTTAGCCGTTTGCTAATGAATTATCATTTACTTCGAGAAGGGTTTCCACCAGTTATCATCAAATCTAAAGACAAAGACAATTATTTGTATGCTTTGCAACAAGCAGATGCAGGAAATATAGATGCTTTTATAAAATATGTTGCAGAACAATTGATTTGGAGTTTGGAGTTGCAATTAAAAGCTGCTAAAGGAGAAAGCATTGAAGAGGAGGAGGATTTGTATAAAGAGATTGAGGTTTGGAAGAAGAAAGCATTAGTTGGGAAAAAATTAAAACGAACTAAAGCTAATGTACAAGAGCTTTTAGATACCACTTTTTTAAACATTTTCAACAAAGCAAATCCTAAAATTGAAATATTTAAAGATGTATTTAATGAGTATGATAAGATTTTATATTGGAATCTTCCAGAAAATATTCGTTCAAATTTGCTCGTTTTGAATGATGTTGAAATTAATATTAGGGATGCTAAAGAAGACATCTGGGATACATCAATAGTATATCTTTTTTCAAATTCAAAACTTTCAGGTGCAAAAAAGTTTAGGATTATCTTTCGATTTAATCTATTCGAAGATAAATATGAATTGTGTTATATAACAATGATAGAAGATGAAAATACCAACTTCAAATCATTTGCTGAAAAATCTTACAATGAACGTTTTGATGAAATAGAAATTGATAATTTTATTAATGTGGTAATGAAGGAGGCTTTTGAGAAAATGAAAGAAGCTTTCAATTAAACTCCAACCGAAGAAGAAGTCGATCAATTTTTAAAAGCATTGGTTAAAAGTGTTTATCAAAAAATGAAGGCTAAATGAAAACAACTAATTAATTTTAACTTCCATTTATACCATTTATTTACAACCAGCTCTACTCAAGCAAAAAAGCTATTCCACTATGAAATTCGTAATCAAAAAGTTCTATAATTTCATTTTTATCAATTTCTTCACTCATATTATTAGCATTTGTAAGATAGCTTGCTTGCGTCTTTTTAAAGCCTTATCGTCTAAATTAAAAACTTCAATGGTCTTTTCAGCTTTCTTATCATTTTCTTTTAGAAGAGATATACTTTCGTCAAATTAAAAATTAAATTTAAGCATGTACAAAGCCGGATTATAAATTGCCTCATAATCTTCCTTTTTAATGTTTTCGCCTTTATAAGATGTGCCATAAACAGCATTTTGATTGGCATCAAATAGATTCTTGCAATCAAAACATAATCGAACAAGCGTTATGCTACCATTTATTATGCAACTATATAAACAAACGCCATATCACAATTTATTGCGGAGCTTTAGAGTGTTGAATGAACAGTATCTAACAGGCCGAACAAAAGGAAAATTCATTTGTCTCGAAACTATAACAATGATAGCCTAAACAAAGTGAGATAAAAATAAACAAAACACATCTAAAATCCTATTCAATACTTCCTAAAAATAAAAAGAAAACTTACCTTTGCACCGAAATTCAAAGCAGCATATAAATAGATGACGATATATAGAAACCTATCCAATTACTTGACAATTTGTTTGGTGTGTATGCTGTTGGTTTTCAGCAATTTTTCTTATGCTGGTGGCGAAACAGCGGCCGGTCATACAGAGAAAAAGAAGTTCGATATTTCTGAAATGATTTTCGGACACATTTCTGATAGTCACGATTTTCACGTTGTGGGTGACTTTGCAGTACCATTACCTTGTATTTTTTATGATGCGCAAAATGGTTTAAGCGTTTTTATGTCGAGTAAATTCGATCACGGTCATCGCGATGTAAAAGGTTATCATTTCGATCATGGGCAAATAAGCCGAACAGATGGTTTGTCTTTCTGGGATTTTTCGATCACCAAAAACGTGTTTATGATGTTGTTGGTTTGTACCTTAATGTTTTTAATATTAAAAAGCATTGCCAACCGTTATATTAAAAACAAAGGTAAAGCACCAACTGGTATTCAAAACCTTTTTGAACCCTTAATGTTATTTGTTAGAGATGATATTGCCAAAGACAATATTGGCGAAAAATATTATATGAAATTTTACCCTTACATTGCTGCGGTATTCTTTTTTATATTGGGTTTAAACTTGTTTGGCTTAATTCCATTTTTTCCGGGTAGTGCCAACGTAACGGGTAACATTGCGGTTACTGCTTGTTTAGCTTTATTTACTGCTGTTTTAACTAATGTAAATGGTAAAAAAGATTACTGGCAACACATGTTGTGGATGCCTGGCGTACCCACATTTGTAAAACCAATTTTATCTGTTATTGAAGTGTTAGGTGCTTTTTTAATAAAGCCGGGTTCGTTAATGATACGGTTGTTTGCCAACATTACGGCGGGCCATATTATTATATTAAGTTTGGTGGGTTTAATTTTTATGTTTAGTGCGGTAGATGGTTATGCTGGTGAAAGCACTGGCGGAGGCGTAATGGGTGCTTTAGTTGCAGTACCGTTTGTACTGTTTATGAATGCAATTGAATTGTTGGTTGCTTTTTTACAGGCTTATATATTTGCGATGTTAAGTGCATTATATATTGGGCAAGCTGTTGAAGAGCATCATTAATATATTTTTATTTTTTAATTTTATAAAAACCAAAAAGATGGGTACAGGATTAGCTGCTATGGGAGCAGGATTAGCTGTAATCGGTGCTGGAATTGGCATCGGTTTAATAGGTAAAGGTGCTTTAGAAGGCATTGCACGTCAACCAGAAGCAGGTGGTGATATTAGAACTAATATGATTATTGCTGCTGCATTAGTTGAGGGTGCTGCATTATTCGGCATTGTTGTAGCCTTATTGGCTGTGTTACAAGGCTAAAAATTAATTGCTAATTGCGGGTTAGGGGTTGCCTGCCCGCACTAGCTGTTTTTTGAGTTTAGATTGGCAGATTACAGATTTTTAGAGTTTAGATTACAGAGTTTTAGAGTTTAGATTACAGAGTTTTAGAATACGGAGAACAGAATTTTGGAACACAGATTAAGAGAGAACAGATTTTAGATTACAGAATACTGAGTTTTAGAATACAAATTTTAAGATGATGTTAATTTGATGATTGGTATTTGATTAGCGTAAAATTAAAAGAAATAAAAAACACGCAACAAAGAACAACCATTTGCTAAATAGCCCCGATTGAAGAGGAAATCCTTTTTATGTTTCAATGTGGTTTTAACCCATTGAACAGAAAAAGATTGGAACGGAAAGCGGGACGGAAATTAAATTGAAAAATTCGGTTTCGCTTTAAATTAAATAGAAAACAAACGGCTACTTTGGTAGCTTTAAAATAAAAGTACAAAATGAACATATTTTTATTATTTGCTGGTGGTGGAATGAGTTTAATTACGCCTTCTTTTGGTTTATTCTTCTGGACTGCCATTATATTTCTAACCTTTTGGTTTTTAATGTCCCGTTTTGCCTTTAAACCTATTGCAGCAGCTTTAAAAGAGCGACAAGATTCTATAAACGAATCGTTGGCAGCAGCAGAACGGGCAAAGGAAGAAATGGCAGCTTTACAATCGGAAAATGAAAGAATAATTTTGGAAGCAAGAGAAGAAAAGGCCAATATTTTAAGAGAAGCTAAAGAAATTGGAGAGAACTTTATTGCCGAGTCGAAAGAAAAAGCAAAATCGGAAGCGAAGAAAATTGTAGATGGCGCAACGGCGGAAATTTTGGTGCAAAAAACGGCTGCTTTAAGCGAAGTAAAAAACCAAGTGGGCTTAATTGCTGTTTCTATGGCCGAAAAAGTGTTGGGTAAAGAGTTGAGAGACAAAAACGATCAACAAAAATATGTATCTGAATTAATTGAACAAATTAACTTAAACTAATGGCAGTTCGTTTCGCAGGGCGTTACGCTAAGTCGTTGTTAGATTTAGCTATAGAAAAAAATGTTTTGGATACCGTTAATACTGATGTAAAAGGCATTCAAAAAACATTTGATAGTAGCAGCGATTTGGTGGCGATGTTAAAAAGCCCGATCATCAAATCCGACAAAAAACAAAATATACTTAATAGTTTGTTTTTTGGTAAGATAAATACACTTACCGAAAAGTTTTTGGCCATTACGGTTAAAAAATCAAGGGAAGCATATTTACCTGAAATTTTTGAAAGTTTTGTTGAGCAGTATAATGAGCATTATAAAATAACGGCTGCTACGCTTACGGCTGCTTCGGAGGTAGATGAGGGCTTAATTAGTAAGGTAAAAAGTATTATAATGAAAGCTACTGGTAGAGATAAAATTGAATTGCATACCAAAGTTGACCCTAACTTAATTGGTGGCTTTGTATTGCAATTTGAAGATAAGTTGTATGATACCAGCGTAGCGAGGAAGTTGGATAATTTGAAAAAAACATTTACGGATTAGAGTACAGATTATAAGATGACAAAGGAGGAGTTGACAAATTGTTAGAGAACAGAGTACGAGATTAGTTGGAAGATAGATGATGAGATTGACTTAGATCGTTAGCGGATATATTAAATAGGAGTAGAAAAATAAAATATTAAATAATAAAAAGAAAGAAAGGACAGAATTATAACTAAGGCAGCTGTGTTCTGTTTTCTTTTAATTTAAAATTCTTATAAAATAATGGTAGAAATAAAACCGGATGAAATATCAGCGATACTGAGGGAACAACTTTCTGGCGTAAAATCGAGCACAGAATTAGAAGAAGTTGGTACGGTATTGCAAGTGGGTGACGGTATTGCCCGTATTTATGGCTTAACACAAGTACAAAGTGGCGAGTTAGTTGAATTTGAAAATGGCGTAAGAGCAATTGCCCTTAACTTAGAGGAAGATAATGTTGGAGTGGTTTTAATGGGTAGCTCAAACGAAATTAAAGAAGGCGACACGGTAAAAAGAACCAAAATTATTGCTTCGGTAAAAGTGGGCGAAGGTATGATTGGCCGTGTGGTAAATACCTTGGGAGAGCCAATAGATGGCAAAGGCCCAATAACTGGCAAGTTGTACGAAATGCCAATAGAGCGTAAAGCGCCAGGGGTAATTTATAGAGAGCCAGTAAGTGAGCCTTTACAAACAGGTATTAAAGCAATTGATGCGATGATACCAATTGGTAGAGGGCAACGGGAGTTAATTATTGGTGATCGTCAGGTTGGTAAAACTGCCGTGGCTATTGATACTATTATTAACCAAAAAGAATTTTACGATAAAGGGGAGCCAGTATTCTGTATTTATGTAGCAACAGGTCAAAAAAATTCTACCATAGCACAGGTGGCTAAAACGTTAGAAGAAAATGGCGCAATGGCTTATACTACTATTGTTGCAGCTTCTGCAGCCGATCCTGCTCCGTTACAATTTTACTCGCCAATGACAGGTGCTGCCATCGGCGAATTTTTCCGAGATACTGGTAGACCTGCCCTAATAGTGTATGATGATTTAAGTAAGCAAGCAGTTGCTTACCGCGAGGTTTCGTTGTTATTACGTCGTCCGCCAGGGCGTGAGGCTTACCCAGGAGATGTATTTTATTTACACTCGAGAATATTGGAACGTGCAGCAAAAATTATAAATGATGATGCCATTGCTGCTGATATGAACGATTTGCCAGACAGTATTAAGCACTTAGTAAAAGGTGGTGGTTCTTTAACGGCCTTACCAATTATTGAAACACAAGCTGGTGATGTTTCGGCCTACATACCAACCAACGTAATTTCAATTACCGATGGTCAAATATTTTTAGAAAACAACTTGTTTAACTCTGGTGTTCGTCCTGCAATTAACGTAGGTATTTCGGTAAGTCGTGTGGGTGGTAATGCTCAAATTAAATCGATGAAAAAAGTATCGGGTACGCTAAAGTTAGATCAGGCCCAGTACCGTGAGTTAGAAGCCTTTACTAAATTTGGTTCGGATTTAGATGCTGCTACTGCTGCTACTTTAGATAAAGGCGCACGTAATGTGGAAATATTAAAACAAGCGCAATTTTCCCCTTTACGGGTAGATCAGCAGGTGGCTATTATTTACTTAGGTACTAATGGTTTGTTAAAAGATGTGCCAGTAGATCAGGTACAAGCGTTTGAAAAAGAGTTTTTAGAAACAATGGAAAATGGCCATAAAGGAGCATTAGATATGTTTGCTAAAGGTAAGTTAGATGCCGATGCGGTTGCAACGGTAAAACAAGTAGCAGCAGATTTAGTAAAACGATATGCGGTAGGATAGAAGATAGCACACAGACTTTTAGAAGTCAGACATCAGAATATAGATTTAGTCTAAACATCTGTTTTCTGTAATCTAATAATTTGTGATCTTTATAAGAAATCAGAACACAGACTGTAGAAGTCAGAAGAATAGAATAGAGCATTTCGAAAGAAATCTGTAATCTAAACATCTGTTTTCTGTAATCTAATAATCTGTAATCTAAAAAAAAATATGTCAGGTAAATTAAAAGAAGTACGAGAGCGGATCAAATCCATCAAATCAACACAACAAATAACCAATGCCATGAAAATGGTAGCGGCAGCAAAGTTGCGTAAAGCTACTGATGGTATTCAAAAAATGCGTCCTTATTCGGAGAAGCTAGGCGAAATGTTAAGCAACATCGTTTCGAGCGAGGAAGGTAGTTTGCGCATCGATTATGCTGTTGAACGATCGGTAGAAAAAGTGCTGATTGTATTGGTAACTTCTGACAGGGGTTTGTGTGGCGGTTATAATTCAAACATTATTAAAATTGCCAGGCGCTTAATTAAAGAAACCTATCGCCAGCAATGGGAGGCTGGTAATATTGTGGTAGTTCCTTTAGGTAAAAAAGGCTTAGAGGCAATGCAACGTATTGATAATATTAGAGTAGTTAATGATTATGTAGATATTTTCACCAAGCTATCTTTTGAAAACGCAGGTGTAATTGCCGAGAAAATAATGGAAGCCTATGCAGCTGAACGCTATGATGCCGTAAGGTTGGTATATAGCAAGTTTAAAAATGCAGCTACTTTTATTTATAGTGATGATAGCTTTTTGCCAATTGAAAAGCCACAAGTGGATGAAGCGACGACTAAAAAATCAATAGATTATGTGTACGAGCCAGCGAAAGAAGAAATGATTAACCAATTAGTTCCTAAAATATTAAAAACCCAAATTTATCGGGTTATTTTAGATGCTAATGCTAGTGAGCAAGGTGCACGTATGACGGCGATGGATCAAGCTACCGAAAATGCAAAAGACATTTTACGTGATTTACAAATAGATTATAACCGTGCCAGACAAGCAGCCATTACCACAGAGCTTACCGAAATTGTAAGTGGTGCTGCTGCGCTTGAAGGCAGTTAAAAAATATTTTGAAGTAATAAGATAATTGAACGCATAGCTCGCAAGGGTTATGCGTTTTTTTATAAAGTTATTTGTTTTAGAATTTCAATTGGATATTTTGAGTATAGTTTAGTTTTTAAACAACGGCTGTATTTTAAATAGAAATTTAAATATTATTGCTTACTTTGAGATTATTACATTTTTTTTTGATGATAAATGAATTTTAAAATGCTCATAAGAATCTATTTTGAATGAAACCATTACAAACATGCTTAAAAAAGCTTGGACTGTCAGATACTGTTTTCTTTAAAGAAAACGGAAAGGAGTATACTAGTTTTGAAACTGATGTAAAAAAGAAAATAGACATCATTCAACCAAATGCCTATTTTGTTTTCAATAAACAGCCAATGATTCTGTTTTTTGATTTGACTATTGAAAGAAATCAGAAAAGAGAACATGAAATTCATAAACAAGTATGGTCTTTTGATAACTCTCCTATAGCATTTATTATAAAAGAAAATGAGGTTATAATATATAATGCACTTAGTTATAGTAAAGAAAACAAATGCTTAGAAGAAATTGAGTTAACAGAGGAAGAAAGAATTGAACAATTTTCTTTTTGGAAACTTCAAAGTGGTTCTACCTGGAAGTGGCTACAAAATGAATATTTAGGAAAACGCAATAAAAAACAATACCATAAAAGAGTTAATGAACGTTTGTTCCAAAATATTAAAGAAGTTAGAGAATATTTATTAAAAAATTTTGAAAAAAAACCACTTACAGAGCAGAAAGCCAACTCTTTAATATTGAGACTTATTTTTATTAGATATTTAATAGATAGAGGAGTTAGAATTGACGATAATTTTATTTCAGGAAAAAACAAAAATGAAAAAAGGCTTAGTTTAATTCAATTAATAAAACAACCAACTAAACTAAATCAACTATTTATAAAATTAAACAACAAATTTAATGGTGTGTTATTTAAGGAATTTGATTTTGTTTTAACACAAGATCAATCGAATTATTTAGCAAAAGTTTTTAAAGGAGAAGTACAAGAAGCAAGCAATTTGTTCGAAGGTTTTTTCTTTGAAATCTTTGATTTTTCAATTATTCCTGTTGAAGTTATTTCAGGCATTTATGAATCTTTAATTGATGAAGAAACAAAAAAATTAGATGCTGCCATATATACACCTCCGTTTTTGGTAGAATATGTTTTAAATGATACTGTAGAGCATTATTTGAATGAGAACAACACTTCTGAATGCAAAATATTTGAGGTTGCCGTTGGTTCTGGAATTTTTTTAGTGCAAAGTTTAAGAAAGATGATTATTAAAGAAATTCAACTAAAAGGAACCAAAAATAAAAAAAGGTTTAGCAACCGGATAAGAGAAATTACTAAAAATAACCTTTTTGGAATTGATATTAATAAGGAAGCTCTTAAAGTAACGTGTTTTTCAATTTACATTGCTTTACTTGATTATCAGAATCCAAAAGATATTGACACCTATGAATTTCCTGATTTGTTAAATGAAAATTTATTTGAAGCTAATTTTTTTGATACAGATCATAAATTTAATGATGTGATCAATAAAGTAATTCCTAAATTTATATTAGGAAATCCACCTTGGAAAGGTAATAAAAAAGATGCCATTCATATAAATTGGTTAAAAAATAATAACAAAACAGTAGGTAGATATGAAATTGCACAATCGTTTTTATTAAGATCAAAAGATTTTATGCACGCCGAAACTAAAGCGGCTTTATTAGTTACAAGTACAATTTTTTACAATGTTTCAAAAACTACACGAAAATTTAAAGAAGAGTTTTTAACTACCTTTTGCATTGAAAAGTTTTTTGATCTATCACCAGTAAGAAGATTAATTTTTGAAAAGAAAAATAGTCCAGTGAGTATTGTGTTCTACAGATTGTCAAACGAAAAGGAATTCCTAACAAATATAGTTAAACACAATTCTGTTAAAACAAATCAGTTTTTAAAAAATTTTAAAATGCTGGTTATTGAAAAATTTGATCAGAAAGAAATACTGCAAAAGCATTTTATTGAAAATGAATGGATGTTTAAGGCTGCTTTATATGGAAATACTTTGGATTTTTCTTTTTTGAAAAGAATAAGTTCTCTTAAACTTAAAGTTGAAGATTTAATAGATAATAGAAAGATATTTTGTGGAGACGGTATTCTTAAAGGAACTCCTAAGAAAGAACCGTTTACTTTTCTTGTTGGTTTGCCATATATAGAAAATAATGAGGTGAGAAGGTATTACACTCCTGTTAAAAAAAATAGAATTTTAAAAATAGAAGATACATATCTTGAAAGTGGTAGAAAGTTAAATAAATTTGTTGGTCACCATATTTATTTGAAAAATCAAACCTTAAATGAGACTGAATTAGTAATATCTTATAATGGCGAAACTGCTGTTAACAAACATGATGTTACTACAATAACTTCAAGAGAAAATCCAAATGAGCTAAAATATCTGTACTCGATTTTAATTTCAAAATTACATGTACATTATCAATTTCTTTCCTCTTCGGCTTGGGGCGTTAGTACAAGACCTGCAATTAAATTAAAGGAATATTTAGCTTTACCTATAGTAAAACCCAAAAATAAAAGTAAAACGGAATTAATTTTATTGATTAATCAATTTTTAAAACCCTTTAAAGAATATTATAAACAAGAAATTAGATCAGAAAGTTTACCTCTGAATAACACCATCCTATCAGAAATTAACAATATTATTAACGATTTATACGGTGTTAAAACGCACGAAAAAGATCTTATAGATTATGTGTTAAATGTATCTCGTTACCAATTTCAAGAAAGTAAGCAGCATTTGGTTTCTGAGTTTACCTATCAAAACAAAACGCATTACAGAAATAGAAATTTAGTTTTGGAAAATTATGCATCAATCTTTTTAAATGAATTTAAAAAGATTTATAAAGATGAGTATTTACAAGTTGAAATATATCCATTAGATCATTTTATAGCATTGAACTTTGTTTTTACAGCTAAAAAAACCAAAAGCAAAATTGTTTACCCTAAGGATAAAAAAGGTGAAAAAGAAGTATTAAAACAATTGGCTAATAATTTAAGTATTTCTCAAATTACCAACACAGAAGATCTTACTAAGAATTTATTCATCCAAAAAGATATTAAGGGTTTTGAAAAAAATTCATTTTACATTATTAAACCAAACGAATATAAATGTTGGCATAAAGCAATTGCTTGGTATGATGTTGCAGAGTTTAAAGCAGCTATTGAAAAAGCTGAACTAAAAAGTTTAAATTTATCGAATGCAACTTAAGGCATCTTCTTTTATTGAAAATAGAGTTAATAAAACCTCTATTACAAACAATAGAATTAGAACGCTTTTGTGTTATGTAATTGATTGTTATAATCTGATAACTCGTGATAATATTATTTATGATTATTCCACAATAGGTAAAATTAAACAAGAAGATTATTTACGCAATAGCTTGGTTGACGACTATTTAAGAAAAAACCTTGATCAAATAAATACTGGCACTGATGAGTATTCAATATTTAGTAAAGATGCTGAAGAATCTTATTTTGACGTAAATGATAGTTTGGAGCACAATGATAAAATTGATATTCAAATTGTAGACAATGGCTTACAAAAAGTGTGGAATTCAAACGACCAAATATATTTTGCTATTGAGTGCAAGCGAATTAAAACTTTATCAGATACAACGAACTATGTTGACGATATTAAAAAATTTACGGAAAGAAATTATAATAGTACAAGACTTCCTTTTGAAGGACAATTGGCATTTGTAGAATCAAAGTCATTGAGCAGCAACAAAATAGTTGAGAGTATAAAAGGCAAACTTAAAAAGCATGCTTCAATTACAACAACTGCATATCTCTCTGAAATAGAGATTCATCCATTAAATTGCACTTACTTTTCTGAACATAAGAGAAATTTTAAACCGTTAAATTCTTTTTCTATTTATCATATAATGCTTGATTATTCTGAAATAGTTGTGAATGTGTGAGCATATTAACTTTAAAATTTTACAAAGTATCACTACTCAAAATTTGTAATAATGAATATTTCTTTTTCCACCTCTTCATTGTATGGCAGTTACCTGCATCAATACCTTTTTGAATGACCGTTTTTTCAGAAACAGAAAGTTTGTAAACCTCTGTTTCTTGTTGAAATTCATTTAGGCGTAAAATCATTTTTAAAGCATTTGATTTAGATGATCTAATTTTTCTATTACTTTTTGTTTAAGTAGTAAACTAAAATTTCTATCTCTTTTACTAAGATAAGTTATTTTCATCATTCCTTATTATAGAATGTTTGAATCAGTAGAATTTGCCGTGCGTTTTGCAAATATAATCTTATGTTATTATTTAATATTACTTTAAAAGCAAAATATTATGGTTTTATTTCGTATTAAACTTTCCCCTCTCCCAACAATTATTTTTTGATATGCTTAGCTAATGCTTGTCTAAAAATGTCTATTTTTATGAATAATAACTAAAAAAAACTTAATATAAATCCTCTCAATCAACCACTCCCATCTTACCTTGCACCTTTTCTAACAATACCAAATCTTCCTCCCACTTTTGAAGCAGGTTTATATAAGTTTGTTGTGTTTTATTAATTCTTAAAATATGCGGAGAGCCTTTTTTAATGGTTTCAAATTTTAAATCTATTTTACATTATTAATGGCTTCTTCCATTACCGAACGTCTTGCCTTTATAGCAACATAGTCAAAAGTACTTTCAACTGGTGATTCCAAAAAGGTTTTTAAAATACGCCAATACTGTTCATACTATGGTTCCGATTTAGAAATTTTTATTCTCCGGTCAGCAGGTGGTTGAGGTTTTGAGATTGTTCTTAATTTTAAAGCTAACTCACAAAACAAAAATAACCTTGCTGTAAAAGGAGTATCGTTTGGCTTAAAACCATTATACAATAGTGTTGCCATTATTACTTTATTGAATTAGGCATATAATTTCCCAAGGTAAATTACGTTTTATTTTTAATGGAAAAGAAGTTTGAAAGTTTAAGTTT
>ENA-ORXM01000509-ORXM01000509.1-marine-metagenome-genome-assembly--contig:-NODE-509-length-68017-cov-14.739579_pt1 | contig 68017 bp, 56 predicted proteins | sample MGYA00237867_ERZ511480 | MGnify/ENA primary metagenome ERZ511480 (study PRJEB26309, sample SAMN06266103) | marine metagenome | isolation source: Algal blade | place: United Kingdom:Sidmouth, United...
CCGCGAGGGACTGACGGCCACCGATCTCACCTCTAAACTCACTCCGAAACTGGAAGAGTTAGCGAAAAACTGGCCCGTCGGCTATACCTACGAACTCGGCGGTGAAAGCGAGCAGAGCGCGGAGGCGATGATGGCCGTGGCTAACAAACTGCCGCTGGCTGGCTTCATCATCATTATTCTACTGATGATCCAGTTCAACAGTTTCCGGAAGATGGGGATTGTGCTGGCCACCATCCCCCTGGGTATTATCGGGGTGATCATCGGACTGCTGATCTTTAATTCCTACTTCGGGTTCATGGCCTTCCTTGGCGTGATCTCCCTGGCCGGCATCCTGATCAACAACGCCATCGTGCTGATTGACCGGATCGAGATCGAGGAAAAAGACGGGAAGACGGAGTTTCGGGCGATCATCGATGCGTGCAAGCAACGCTTTCGCCCCATCCTTCTGACCACCTTCACCACGGCCCTCGGTTTGATCCCGCTCTACCTCGGTGGTGGTTTGATGTGGGAGCCGATGGCGGTTTCGATCATGATAGGTCTGCTGTTCGCTACGGTGATCACGCTGTTGTTCGTGCCCGTTATGTATAAGTTGTTGTTTAGAATTAAAGAGAAGGCGCCGACGCAGGCATAACGTATAGCTTTGAACAACACGTTTTTTTTCAGGAGCGGGGATCGGATTACCGGTCTCTGCTTTTTTTTGATCTTTTTACTTACGCTTTGACTACTCAAAATTATAAGAGGCGTAAAAGAAAATTGCATTTATGGCTATTTGGTTCTATATTTGCAGAACTAAAGGAATATAAAGAACATTTTATTACAAACGCAACCAACCAACATCATGCAAGCCCTTCAATCGCCAACCAGCTACCCTTCTCCTGCCCAGGCCATCCAACTGAGGCCACAGCCCACTCCATTGACGAACGTTCATACGGTTGATGTACAGGAGCCGGAAAACCTCGGGCTGGTCATTTCCGGTCCGCTGAACAATGAGGAGTTCGATTACATACGTGCCGCATACGAGAAGAAGCTTGAACTGACCAGCTATCCGCATTTATACCTAGAACTCCATCACTGTAACCGAACCTCTCCGCAACAAATATGGAATGAACTGACGGACGAACTGAAAATAATGGGAGATTTCTGCCGCATTGCCATCGTCCGTTCCGCAGCGGTTGCGGTAGATACCAGCGTTTTTTCCGCTCCGAGTGTGATCATCCATCAATTTATGTTGGCCGACGCAGAGATCGCTAAACAGTGGCTTATCTGAGTAATTACGAATAATCTTCATTTCAACTAAAATCAGCAAAACAACGATCATGACAACCAGCGAACTGAACCTTCTCAACGGCCCTCTTTATCAAGAATGTATTGGTCTGGCCATCACCCTTACTAAGGAAAAGAACATAGCAAGAGACCTGGTCCAGGAAGCTTACTATCTCGCGAACAAGCGCCGCGAAACCTTTGCTGAGGGGTCCAACCTAAGCAGCTGGATCAAGACCATTGTGTACAACGTCTTCGTTTCGGATTATCGCAAAACCAAGCGCCGCAAGGAGATGATCTCCGCCAAGCCACCAGCGGATAGCTGGATGTACAAAAAGTCGATAGATAACCCAGCAGAGGGTGAGATGGGAGCCGAGGACCTGAGTCGAATTGTTGAGGGGGTTCCCACTATCTACCGTCAGTGCTTTCTGCGCTTCGCCAACGGGATGACGTATATCCAGATTGCCAACAGTATGAACCTACCCATAGGTACGGTTAAAAGCAGGGTGTTCACGGCGCGACGGTTGTTGAAGGCACGGTTGACGGCTGCATAGTAATCCGTCCGAACAAAACATATTCGATAACCTTTAACCCCCAAGTCTCCCACAAAGAATTTTAGTAGTAAAATGTATGCTTTTTTTGTTCTGTAAAGAACAAACTGATTGTCTTTTTACTTATCTTCGTAGACAGACATATTTCTTAAAAATTTCCCCTACCCCAGCCAGCTAACAGATGAAAGATTTAAAAGAAAAAGTAGAGGAAGTCGGTATCTTTTTTGAGAGCACCGGCCTGACCCCAATGGAGGCCCGTGTATTCGCCCTGCTCCTGCTTTCCGACCCGCCACAAATGGAATTCTTCGCCATCCAGGAGTTTCTGTCGGCCAGCAAAAGTACTATTAGCAATGCCCTAAAGCGGCTCATGACCGAACGCCGGGTCGACTACATGACCAAGCCGGGCGATCGGAAACGCTACTTTAAGGTAAGTCCTGGCAAATGGCTGGAAGAGATCAAGATTCAGTTTGCAGCCGTCCAGCCCTTTGTGACAACGATGCGGGAAATCGCGCACCTCCGTAAAGACATGGACAGCCCGGAGTTGAACGCTAAACTCCATACGATCCAGGAGTTCTTTGAATTTTTGGGAGAGGAGTTTCCTAAGATGATGGCTAAGTGGGAGGCGCGGTAGGGGTGAGTCGTAGTTACTTTATTTCAGTAGCTGCGTACGAATAACTTAAAGGCTATTCGACCTTAAAGCAAGCAATTTTACTATAATAAGCAGTACCGTATTAAAATGACCTAAGTCGAGAATTGACGGGGCTGGATTTCCTAAACCTGGTGGACGATCGGAAGCAGTTGGAGGCGGAGGCGGATACCATGTACTGGATTTCGGCGGAGGCTGCTGGTGACGTGGATCCGATCTATGCCCCTTCCCTAACCCGCGGGCATTTCAATACGGTGCAGGCGAAGCTGTATATGGGGCAAGGGAAGAAGATCACGGTGGTCGGCAAGGTGGTTAGTAGCCGGTATAGCCAGGCGGGGCACCTGTGGTTCAACCTGGACAAGCAGTATCCGAATCAAATCTTTTCAGTGATGATTCGGAAGGAGAATCTGAAAAACTTCGCTGGTGACCCTAAGGCGGAATTTGAGAGTAAGGTTATTGCTGTGACTGGTAAGATTAGTAAGTTTGGGGAGTCGGCGGTTATGGTGGTTGATCTGGAGGAGGAGGTTGGACTTTTTACGGAAAAATAGACATCATCTTATGGACAACTGTGGAGCTCCCCACAAAAGTAGACAGTGACTTCTGATTGAATAGGTTACTACCTTTAAACCATTCAACTCGATCCAATGTCGAAAATGAGAAAGAAATTCACCAAAGGAGAACGACTAGAGATAGTCAAACAGAGCTTTGAGCCAGGCTGTGCCGTAGCTGATCTTGCCGACCGGTACGGGATATCTCCGAATACACTGTCCAACTGGCGTCGAAAGTTCCGTGAGGAACACGGCCTTGAGCCAATAGGGCAGGGTATCAAAACGATGAGCGAAGAAGAGCGTAAGATTGCTCGTCTTGAGAAGCAACTCAGGGCAGCACAGTTGGAACGTGACATCCTAAAAAAAGCAATCGGCATCTTTTCCAAAATCGACTCGAAATTTACGCGTTCATGAAAGAGCACACCTATGAATTTCCTGTTCAAAAGATGTCTTCCGTATTGGGTGTTAGTCGTAGTGGCTATTACAAATGGCTCAAGAGAGGTGCTCCCTCAAAGCATGTCGAGGATGAGCTAGACATTTCGATTAAAGCCTCCTTTGAGCGTAGTCGTCAGACTTACGGTAGCCCCGGAGTCGCTCAGGACCTTGCTAATGAAGGCATTAAGTCCTCTAAATCTACGGTGGCTCGCAGAATGCAAGTACTTAAAATCAGCCCCAAGAGGCCAAAGCGTTGGGTCCGCACGACTCAATCTAAGCATGACAATCCAGCAGCTGAAAACTTATTGGATCGCGACTTTGAAGCGGCTCGACCAGCTACCAAATGGGTAAGTGACATCAGCTACTTTGAGGTGGATCGTCGCTGGTTTTACCTTACCATTATCCTTGACTTGGCTGATCGTGCTATCATTGGCTGGGTCATTAGCGATGACATGAGTGCTGAGAATACAACAATTGCAGCATTACAGAAAGCTGTCGCTAATCGAAAGCCAGAGGAAGAACTCATCTTTCACTCTGACCGTGGAGTTCAGTACACCTGTGGTCGTATGCGAGAAGAAATATCAGCCATTGGCGCAGTACAAAGCATGTCCCGTAAGGGTAATTGTTGGGATAATGCGGTCGCCGAATCATTCTTCAAAACGATCAAAGCCGAATGCATCCATCGCCATGAGTTCGAAAACAAACACCACGCCTGGTGTATTATCTTTGAGTACATGGAAGGCTGGTATAACACTAAGCGGTTACACACAACTCTGAGGGGACTCACTGTCCATCAGGCTTATGAAGCCAAAATGAAATCTAATCAAGTGGCCTGATCAGAAGCCACTGTCCACTTTTGTGAGGAGGTCCAATATCTTCCTTTAGGCAGCTACCAACTTCGCCTTCTCTACAATAATCGGGTAGAGTCATCCATTCTTACTAAGACTTCAAAATAGCCTATCTTGCTTCGACATTCTATTTTCTATTTAAGTTCCTTGGTGTTCATAGCTGGATGTGACAGTTGTAATGACGACTGTTTTGACATGACAGACCCAGACTGCGTAAACTATGACTTCTGCTCGACTTTAGAAGACCTTAATGCAAACTTCGAGGCTTTTACATTCCGCGAAAGCAGCCCATTTGAAGATGGTGAAGTTATACGAATTGAGAACCCAATTACAGACACAACCTATCCTGGGCGACTCTACTTCCGCGCGGAAAGTGAAGATGCTACCAATTTTGACTGGGATCTTGTCGCCGATCCTAGATTCATTGATACTAAAGAGTGGGATCTCCTATTCCCTGCATCAACGGGCAGCATAGAAGTCAAGTTAAACGTTGAGCGAGAAAATGTGCGATGCTCAGATAGAGGCTTAGAAACTAACTCTTCTTCTAAAGAGCTATTTATTTTACCAATTAAGACCGATTTTCCTGTGTCTTATATCGCTAATTATGTTGGAAATAACGAAAGCGAGCCAGATTCCTTAGACTTTGAAATTGAGTTCTTCGTTTCTATTCCCGAAGAAGCCAAAGTAGAAATTCGGAATTTTCCTAGAAATGCCCTTAACAGAGGAGACCTTGACAATTTGGGTATTGTATCAAACTACAAATCATTCATCATTGCTCCAACACCTAATATCTGTTGTAACAGGGCTTATGGACTTGGAGTCTTCTCTGATGACAGAAGAGAACTTCGTATCGAGTATTCAACTTATGACTTTGAAACGGAAGAGTGGAAAGAAGATGTTTGGACAGGCATAAGGGTAGAATGATAGGCATCGCGCCTGCCATAATATTCAGTGAAACACACTGATAGCATACTGTTTCAACTTAAGACCTCGAAGGGGCAGCCATACGGCCGCCCCTTCGTCATTTCCTGAAACCTTGAAAAAGACAGACCGCCTCGCTAGACTGCCGGAGGCGGTCTTAGGGTAGTGGGTGGGCATCGGCCTGTCTGGTCTGCCACTGTTAGCGGGGCGGCTTTTTTCAGGGATCGAGACTGTGTTTCCGGTTCGGGAGAAAGTAGAGCGGCCCAGTTTTTCACGCGTCCGCCGGGGAGTGCGTAGCCCCCGGCGGACGCGTGAAAAACCATGCTGCGGATAGTAGAGACAAAAGCTAATAGTTCGAGAAGCCGCCCCGCCAAGTGTGGCATACCGCTTTTATCGAAGAGAGGTGTTTGAAGTCGGAGGCCAGGTAGCGCGGTTGACCGCCGCAGCTGGACTGCCCAGCTGGAAGCATGGAAGCTGGGCCTGGCCATCATCAGCGGGCGACGGTGTGTGGCTTCCGAAGGAGATTAAGCTTAGGGTTTGGGAAGGTAGCAACTTCTCCTTCAGCGCCGGACCTGGTTAACGGGGACTGACCGATTCATCGCTGGTGCCTTTATAATGGTCTGCCGCTCTTTGTGCGCCGGTTTTGCTCATAGCTCGAGACCAAGCTCTTTACAAAGAACAAGGTTAGCGGCGCGGTGGACGGCAGGGGTGGCCACGAAGCTTCGTAGTGGCCGCCCCTGGCGTCCGCCGGGACGCGGGAGGTGGAGATTAAGTTTCGGGAAGGGGAGAACCGGCGGGCAAAGTGGGGCAAGCCGCTATCCTCCCCCGGCCCCTCCGAAAGAGGGGAGTCAGAGAGCGTTGGCTGGGGTTGTGTCACCATGCAGCACGGTTCGCCGCCGACGAGCGGCCAGCCGGAGGATTCCGGAGGCTGGACGGGTGGCGGTGGCGGATGGTGCGTGGAATTTAAGATCAAAGCTTAGGAAGGTAGTCCCCTATCCTGCTCCTCCAACTTACTTTGCATCCTGCGGCCGCGCCCTAAGTTATGAATCTACTATAAAGTTTCCAGTAATTACTGAGATGATTGCTATGATGACACACAAGTAAGTGTATGTGTGTAGATCGTGACTGAATCTAGTTTCGGAGCTTTAGACCGCACAGTAATCTGTGACAGAATTCTGGAGCAGTCTGCCGCGAAAGCCGTACCTTTATAGTAGGAAAGAGCGTTAAGAGCAGCAGACATATAATCTAACCTTTTCTTTCCAGTATTCTCCCGTTATGGCTAGTGCTGACCAAATCAAGGCTCTTATCAAATCTCATTACACGAGTGATTCCGAGCGTTTCACGACGTTGGCCTTGCAAGTGGCTGCTGCTGAAGCCAGAAAAGGTCATGGTACGCTTGCGGCTGATATCAAGCAACTTGTTACCAAGGGTAAAAAGCTAACAAATCCGCTGCGGGCACTCTCGGTCAACTTGCCACTGAGCGACTTGATGCAGTTCAGCGAACCGCGTCATAAGTTATCAGAATTGGTAGCTAATGATGATTTAAAGGAGTTGCTGGCACGAATTATCCACGAGTTCCGTCAGCGAGCAAAATTGGAGAAGCATGGCATGAGTCACCGGCGCAAGATCCTCCTGACCGGGCCTCCTGGAACAGGAAAGACCATGACGGCGGCAGCAATTGCCCAGGAGTTAGGTCTTCCCTTTTATGTGATTTACACAGACAAGATCATCACTAAATATATGGGAGAGACAGCAGCTAAGCTCCGTCAGGTATTCGATTTTATTTCCAGCAATCTTGGCATTTACTTCTTCGATGAATTCGATGCCATCGGAGCTGAGCGATCACGAGATAATGATGTAGGGGAGATTCGGCGCGTGCTCAACTCTTTTCTACAGTTTTTGGAGCAGGATGAATCCGCTAGTTTTGTCTTGGCGGCTACCAATCACGTCTCCATACTCGATCAGGCGTTATTCCGTCGCTTTGACGACGTTCTTTTCTACGAGTTACCGAACAGAAAAGAAGTGATCCAATTAATCGGTAATCGGCTGGCTAATTTTAAAATCAGGTTCGCTCCTTCAACTATCCCTTTTAATGTTTACGAGGGATTAAGCCATGCGGAAATCACTCAAGCCTGCGATGATGCGATAAAAGCATCTATATTAAACGGTGACTCTCTCATAATAAAAGACGTGCTCCTGAGAATGCTAACCGCTAGAAAACGGGTGTACGGGATAAAGTAAGCCTTAGATGTCTCAACGTTTTCCTTTACTTTTCGTCAAAGACCGCGCATCTGCGGAGCAATATACTAACCCTACCAACCCTCGTGGGCCACAACCTCAACAGCGTCACCGAGCATCTCACGGAGAATACATCAAAGGGAAACTCAACGAAGTCTGGAATGAATTCGAGGGACTGAACCAAAACCGAACGGCTGCCGGATTAACCCAGCCCGCTGGTGTGTACGTGGACTTCTTCAGTTCGCACGATTTCGACTTGGCGTTGAAAGAACTGGAAAGCCTTAGAAAAGGAATAAGGCTTGCGACGGTAAGAACGATTAAACGGAAGATTGCCGATAAAGTCGCTAACCAAACCATTGCAACCGTATTTATTCCCAACGGACAGCGGGGGTTTTTCCTAGAAAAAATACGTCTGTATCTAGAGGAAGAAACCCTATTAGGCCACCCGAAACAACGTAAGTTAGTTACCAGCATAGACGATATTGCGCTCACCCTACTGGAGTCATTCTGGCAAGACATGTTAGCCTCATTACCTGGAGACACCGCAGAGTGGTGTGAAGTGTGGGTCCGGCAGGAAGAGGAGAATGGACTCCCAAAAGATCGTTTGTTCGCTTTCTGCGAAGCGTCCGATATAGAATACCTAGAGGAGGAAATTAGATTTCCGGAGCGTCGTGTTTACCTCATCCGTGCCAACCGCGCTCAGTTGACCGATCTTTTCCAATCCTACGAGTACTTGGCGGAATTACGTCGAGCACGACAGCCCGTGAGTTTTTGGATAGGGGAATCGAATGTCGAGCAAGGTGATTGGGCAAGGAACTTACTCAATCGGTTAAATATTCAGGATGAGACGAACACACGTATTCTTGTTCTTGATACGGGAGTAAATAATGGACACCAGTTGATAGGTCCGTTACTAAGTGATGAAGACTCACATAGTTACGATCCAGAATGGGGAGTAAATGACCACAAAGGCCACGGTACGTTGATGTCTGGCCTTGGTGTATTTGGAGATTTACATGAGTCTCTTCAACACGGAAACGAGGTGGTTGTTACTCACCGGCTTGAGTCTGGTAAGATTCTGCCTCCGACAGGAGAAAACGAACCACATTTATACGGTGACATAACCAGCCAAGTGGTCAGTAGCGCAACTATTGCCAATGGAGAAGCAAAGAGAATCATTTGCCTGGCGGTTACGGTTGATGATGACAATCAAGGTCGTCCGTCCTCTTGGTCGGGTGCCCTCGATGCACTTGCGGCGGGTTATGAGGAGGAAGATGTTAAGCGTCTAATCGTCGTAGCCGCTGGTAATATTCAAGACAGTTCTCTTTGGGGCAATTACCCTGCGACTAACGTTAGCACGGGAATACAGACACCGGCACAGGCGTGGAACGTACTGACAGTCGGAGCTTATACGCAGAAGACACTCATAGAAGATCATACCTACGCTGGATATACCGCGATAGCGCCAGCAATGGGGCTATCTCCCTTCAGCAGCACCTCAATGGTTTGGGGGAAGACCTGGCCACAGAAACCTGACATCGTGATGGAGGGTGGAAACGCTGGAACGAACGGTACAGGATTCAATACATCGGTGGAGGATTTGGATATTTTGTCGACTTCAAGCGAAATAACCAAGCGTCAGTTCGATGTTATTCGTGCAACAAGTGCCGCTACAGCAAAAGCCGCTCATCTATGCGCTGTTATTCAATCTCAGTATCCGGATGCCTGGCCGGAAACCATAAGGGGATTGATGGTTCATTCCGCAGAGTGGACGGATGCCATGAAAGAACACTTCCTGAACGGCCATTCCAAAGGTGACTATAATGATCTGATCCGCTGTTGTGGGTACGGCGTTCCCAACCGCGAGAAAGCCCTTTACTGCGCCAACAACCTGTTAACCCTGGTCGCCCAAGAAAATATACAGCCTTTTATCAAGAATCCAGGGGGATCAGTTTCTTCGAATGATGTCCACTTTTTTGAAATGCCCTGGCCAGCGGGCGTGCTTCAGGATTTGGGCGGGGTAGAGGTAACAATGCGCGTCACACTTAGCTATTTTGTTGAACCAGGACCTGGGGAAGTTGGCTGGAAACATCGGTACCGCTATCCTTCCTTCGGACTTAGATACGACGTAAACAACTATGAGGAAGATTTGAATCATTTTCGGCAGCGCATCACCAAAGCTGCACGGACCGTGGGTGAAGCTTTCGATAGCGATAATAACTCTTCTCGCTGGTTAATTGGAAGCGACGCCCGGCACCGAGGGTCTATCCATACCGATCAGATTACGGCAACCGCCGCCCAAATAGCAGAGTGTCGGTATATTAGTGTTTTCCCTTCCATAGGTTGGTGGCGAGAGCGGTCACACCTCAAACGATTTAATAGTAAAGCGCGGTACTCACTGATTGTCACATTAGAGACAGCGGCAACGGAGGTTAATTTATACGTTGAGGTAGCTAATCAGATTGGAGTTGAGGTGATTACTTTGTAACCATCTTTCTTTCTCACGGAGAGTGGGAGAGCTGCGGCCTGCTGCTCTACGAATAACAACGGCCTGAAGTTAAGTCACCATGCAGCACGGTTCGACGCCGCCGGGCGGCCAGCTGGAGGATTCCGGAGGCTGGACGTGCGGCGGTGGCGGATGGTGCGTAGCGTTGAGGATCAGGGATCAAGGAGGTAGTCCCCTACCCTGCTTGTCAACTTTCTCTGCAACCTGCGTTCGCGCCCACTTCGACTCCGCTCAGTGACCGGAAAAACTAAGTGCCGTGTGGGAAACAGGGACCGCCTAAAAGCGTTGATGGATTAAAGCCTACAGATTGGATGAAATTTAGATTACTGCTTATCCTGGTGCTCAGCTCCTTTGTTGTGAGTGGCCAGACCGTGGAAGCCCGCCTCGCTGTTAAAAAGAAAAAAGCAGCTTTTACTGCTTCAGCAGCTGGATCAGCTGGACACGGAAATTGAATCCCTGAAATTTGGTCAGATTCAGGAAGATTTGCGGAGTGTTGGTTCCCGCCGGCGAGCAGGTTTGGCATTCGGCGATGGTGCTATCCTATGCGGAGGAGTATGAGCAAGCACGGTGGGTGGCGCACATTATTCGTCCGGAAGTAGCGGACGGCCGGGGAGCGCGGACGAACGATTTCAGGGGAGATTCTTTAGTGGTCACCGGTTCAGACGTGGAGGCGGAATACTTTCTGAAATACCTGCAGTCGGACAGTCCGTAAGCCTTTAGTTAAAGTTCAGCTTTGCGTCCTTCACCTATTGCACGAATGCCCCGCCGGTCGGACCTTTACACCGTAGAACTTAACAACCCCTTTCTACGCACTAATAAATGAAAAAAACATTGTTTTCCCTCTTTGTTCTGGTTCTTTCCCTGACTGTTAATGCGCAGTCTGTTGAGCCGGCACCGGCTGATAAAGCCGTTGTATACTTCTTGCGGCCCAATACGATGGGTGCACTGATCAATTTTACTTTTTACGATGGGGATGAACTCATCGCCCGTTTCAACGGAGGTAAATATTACCGCTACGAATGCGCTCCCGGCATCCACGTTTTCTGGGCGCGGTCCGAAAACCGGTCTTACGTGGAAGCAGACTTGGCCGCCGGGAAAATCTACGTAATCGAAGCCCTGCCGGTGATGGGAGGACTAAAAGCACAGGTGCTGTTAATGCCCGTCGACCCAAACGAAAAGGGCCTTAGTAAGCCGGCTAAAAAAATGGTGTTAAAACGTCCTTCGGAAACCTACACCAGCGAAGACCTGGCCAAGTGGGCCGATAACAAGAGCGACACTACCGAGCGCGGTATGGAACGCTACGCCGCCATGAAGGAAAAGAAAAAGAACGTACGGCAACTAACGGTTGCGATGGCTTCGGAACCGGATGATTTCGTGTTGCAGAAGAAGGCGAAGGAATAGGTAAACGTTGCGATGTGTTCTGACTTAGCACCGTGTTCGATACCTGAGTTGGCCGAGGCCGTAAAGCCCCCTGCTTCCTCAGTACGGAAATAGTGCTTCCGCGAAATCAACGGTTGAAAAAAGTGCCTCACCGCAAGTGACGTAAAACAAAAGGATACTCTTTATATAAGAGATCAGCGGATAACGTTGGTCTTACTTCATTCTCCAAAAACAATTCACGATGCCTACCACCACAAAAGCCGCAAAGATCGCCCTCGCCAAGAAGAACGCTGAAGCGGAAAAAGCTAAGAAAAAGGCCCTTCGCGACGTAAAAGCGAAGATTGCTCCACCCGCCGGGAAGCCGGGCAAGAAGGGGGCTTCTCTGGTCAACCAGAGCAAGACTAAAAAGAAATAATCCCACTAACAACACTGTTTTTTGGCCGGCCTCACCTTCCGTAACGAACGGGAAGTGGGGCCGGCATCTTTATGGCACCTACTTAAACTTCAATCGATGACCCTGCGGGACTCCGTAAAAACGGCTAACAACAATGTGAGTTTTCTTGCGCGCGAAGCGAGCCTGATTTCCGCCGACCCCAGGGTTGACTCAGGAAAGCGGATAGCTTCCTTTCGACGCATCATCGACCTGGAAGTAGGCAATACCTGGCTGCGCCGCTCCAGGGCCATCGAGCGTGATTTTGGTCTGGCGAATATCTACCTCAAGTTTGAAGGCGATAATCCGACGGGTACGCAGAAAGACCGCATTGCTTTCGCCCAGGTGGAGGATGCCATGCGCCGGGGGTTTACGGATGTTGCCCTGGCCACCTGTGGCAACTACGGCGTTGCTATGGCACTTGCGGCAAAGCTGGGTGGCCTGCGCTGTCACATCTTCATTCCTGCGGGTTATCACACGGATCGCTTAGCGGAAATGGAGGAGTTGAGCGGAAAAATACACCGCCCTGAAGGCAGCTATGAGGACGTCGTGGGAATCAGTAGTGATCGCGCTAAGCAGGAGGGCTGGTACGACGCCAACCCTGGCGGAGCAAACACAAAATTACAGCTGGCTGCCTACGCCGGTTTGGGTAAGGAATTACGAAAGGGACTTGGTTATGCTCCGGTAAGTTGCGCCGTCCCGGTATCCAACGGAACGCTGCTTGCGGGTATTCACCGCGGGCTTGGCGCGGGGGAGGAGACATTAATGATCGCGGCGTCCGCTACCGCTAAGAACCCTATAGTCTATTCTTTCCATAAGGGGCTCAAGACCTGCGTTGATTTGGATCCTGCCGGGATTAAGGAAACGGTGATCAACGAACCCCTCATTAATTGGCACAGCTTTGACGGAGAGGAGGCATTGTGGTCGCTATACAAATCGGGTGGCCTGGCCTATAATGTCAGTGACGAGCGGATGCGTAAGATGGCCAATTACCTACAGGAGCGGGAAGCAATGCGTGTATTACCGGCAGCTACCGCAGGGCTCATTGCCTTGCTGAAGATGCACGAAGAAGGCATGTTGCCGGAGGGTTCGCACGTAGCCGTGCTTACGGCTAAGCGCTAAATGGTCCGGTACGATTTCAAAAACCAGAACTAAAATAATATGAAAAACCCCATCGACGGCAAAGCCATCGTATTCTGCGAAGGCGCCTTTAATACCCCCAACGGCAAGACGGCCCACGGGCTGGTACGCTTTACTTATCGTTACGACGTGCTTGGCGTGATCGACGCTAAATATGCGGGCGAGGATGCCGGGCTGGTCCTGGACGGTAAAAGTAACGGCATCCCCGTGTTTGCCAATCTGGATGATGCCATGGCGGAACTCAAGGACGTCGACTACCTGGTGGTGGGCCTTGCCCCGGACGGTGGGAGGTTGCCGGCCTCCGCCCGCAAGACCATGGCCTCCGCCCTCGACCACGGGCTGCACCTGGATTCTGGTTTGCACGACTTCCTGTCTAACGATCCCGCATTGGCCGACAAAGCAAAACAGAAAGGACTGCGCATTCGCGACGTTCGTAAAACGCCGGACCGGGACACGCTGCACTTCTTCAGCGGCGACATTGAGGAAGTAGACTGCCTGAAGATTGCGGTACTCGGCACAGATTCGGCGATCGGGAAACGGACGACGGCCTGGCTGCTGGTCCACGGGTTACGGGATGCTGGCAAGAAAGCAGAGATGATCGGTACCGGACAAACGGGCTGGATGCAAGGGGCGAAATACTCGATGATCATGGATTCGTGCATCAACGATTTCGTGGCGGGCGAGATCGAGCACGCGGTGGTGAGCGCTTACCGGAACGAGTCGCCCGACGTGGTGGTGATCGAGGGGCAGGGCAGTTTGATGAACCCGGCTTACCCCGGAGGATTTGAGATCCTGGCTGCCGGCAGGCCTGATTTCGTGGTACTGCAGCACGCGCCGACGCGGAAGGAGTACGATGGTTTCCCCGGTTACCGGTTGCATTCGCTGGCCGAGCAGATCAACGCCATCAAGGTGGTTTCGGGTAAGGATGTGGTGGCCATTACGCTCAACCATGAGGGGCTGACGGACGATCAGATCGACGGGGCCTGCGCGGCGGTAACGGAGGAGACGGGCTTACCGTGTTTCGATGTGCTGGCGCGGGGTGCGGAGGGATTGACGGCATTAATTGCAAAACACATTAAGTAGATGAGTCACATGACCAAACCACGCGTAGTGAAGAGCTACGAGAAGCTGGAGGAAGGCACCTTGTTGCAGATCAAACTGCGGTACCCGGAGGGCTTCGCCGACTCCCTGATCCGGTTTAACGACGTGGGCGGGAAGATGACTAGCGCGCTGCCTTTCGAGCCGGAGGAGAAGGTTTACCTCATCCGGATGACGGAGCAGGAAGCCCTGCTGATCATTGACGACGACGATGATTACGACGACGACGGCAATCTACTCGACGAGGCCCGCGAAGCCTACCGCGACCGGCTGGATGAGGATGAGGACGATGACATCGAAGCGGCGGATATCGACCCTTCGGAGTTGTTTGATGAGGATAGTTGCGATGGGGACGAGGACGAGTAAAAGGAATCGGCTACATCACCACCATCAGGGCGCGGACGCGGGTGCAGGGGAGGTTTTACAACCGCATTGCCTTTCAACTCACCCCTTGCACCCGCGGCCGCGCCAAATTAATTAAACACAGATGAATTTGCTTAAAGTGTTTGTCCCGATCGTAGTTCTGATGATAGCAATGGCCGGCTGTCTGAACCTGGTTGAAGGCTACAAAACGAAAGACGGAAAAGTATACTTCCGTACCCTGAGTTCACTCACCGGCACCACGAGTTTCGAGGTACAAGGAGCCGACGCCGCCAGCTTCAAACAACTGTCCGATCCACGTTTCGGCCGCGACAAAAACCATGTTTATATGGCTTCGGGGGTGATTGCCGGAGCGGACCCCGCGACCTTTCAAATGATGAACGACCTTAACGTACTCGGCATGTCCCGGTACGCCAAAGACAAGGATCACATGTTTCTGGAGGGCAGCATCATTCCCGGCGCGGACCCGGCGACCTTTAAAAGGCTGAAATTTTACTATGCCATTGACCGCCAGCAGGTCTACTACGACGGTCTGCCGTTTACAACCAATACCAATACCTTCGTTTTGCTCGATGAGTATTACGCCCAGGATTCATCAGACGTGTATCTCATGGGTGAACCCCTTGGGGTGTGTTCCGTGAAAAAATTCGAATTTGTTTTCCCGAGGGGGAACTTCGAGGCCATCGGCGTCGACGAACCAGGAACGGATCGCTGGGCCAGAGATGGCTGTCGCTACTTCTACGGAAAGACCAAAATGTCTTCCGCTGACTACGACAACATCACGGTATTCAAGGGCAGTATGGGGGTTATGAAAGACTCCGGAACAGCCTACGTGCGCGGCCGGGACATCCGCTTCGACGTCAATGGAGAAAAACTGTTGGACACCCTGGACGTAGCCACTTTCACCGCCAACCGGATGCTTGACTGCTCCGATAAGTTTGGCCCTATTAATGCTTTCTGCGGCAGGCAGGATTGCGACTAAGATGAGCAACCTGAGCTCCCTACCGTCCTTTCCCATTCAACCCTTCACCCTATGCGTATAACCCACATTGACTACGAACGTCTCGACCTGGAACTCACCGAGCCGTACACCATTGCCTACGAAACGATCGACCGGGCGACGAACTTTATCCTACGTGTTGCTACCGATCGGGGGATCGTTGGTCTGGGCTGCGCGGCCCCGGATATGGGCGTGACCGGCGAGACGGCGGCCGACGTGGAGCTGGCGATACGCACCATCATCACCCCTACCCTGCTGGGGGAAAGTCCGCTGCGGTACGCCCGGCTGCTGGAGTCCCTGCGCGGCCGCTTAGAATCTTCCGCCCTCGCCATGGTAGATCTGGCCCTGCACGATATTATCGCGAAGCTGGCGGACGTTCCGTTATACCAATTGCTGGGCGGTTACCGGGACAGTATCGCTACGAGCGTGACGATCACGATTCTGCCGATGGCGGAGACGCTGGCGAAGGCGGCGGCGTACGTTGATCAGGGATTCGGGATCATTAAGGTGAAGGGGGGACTGGACGTGGAGCTGGACTTGGCGCGTTTGAAAGCCTTACGGGAGAAGTATTCGGAACTGGTGCTTCGTTTTGACGGAAATCAGGGCTACAGTCTGGAAGAAGCTTTACGGTTCGTGACGGCGGCGCAGTCGCTGGGTATCGAGATTCTGGAACAACCCACCAGTGTGGAGGACGAGGAGCTGATGGGAGTAGTCAGCCTGGGCGGCACCCTGCCGGTGATGGCCGACGAGAGCCTGAAGACACTGAAGGATGCCTTCCGCCTGACGCGCCACGACTTCACGGACATGATAAACATCAAACTGCAAAAGGTGGGTGGGCTCACGCCGGGGCTGCACATCAACTCCGTGGCCCGTGCTGCGGGTAATGAAGTGATGGTGGGATGCCTGGATGAGTGCGGGCTGGGCATTGCCGCCGGGCTGCACTTCGCCCTGAGCCGACCCAACATCGTTTACGCTGACCTGGATGGTCATCTTGACTTCGTGGAGGATCCTTTTGGGGATTTATTCACCCTGAGTAAAGGCGTACTGCGGCCTAATGGTAAAGCAGGACTGGGCCGCTAATGCCTGATTTTCTTTGACATGGTTAATATTCATCTATGCGTTTCATAATTTTCGGGCTGGAAGTAGCCTTATCCGTTGCTTTTTTCATGTACCGTTCTACTCCCTGGGCAACTTCGTTTGCTGAGCGGTACTACGGATCAAGTTGCAGTTTCCTGAAGGCTGCTCCAATATCTCTTTAACTTACCTCATGCTACTCAATCAAATCATCCACTACGGGCTGGTAGCGGCCGAGAAATTCAACCGCCGCCAGGGTACCGCGCAAGTTGCCCAGAAGCGGGTATTGCGGATATTGCTGACAAAAGCGTGCAATACAGCCTACGGTAAGGCGTATGATTTTGCGGGAATACTTAAGGCCAAAGACTTAGTGCTTGCTTTTCAGGAACGTGTGCCGCTGGCGGATTATGACGCGCTGTACAGTCCGTGGTGGGAGCGGGGGTATGAGGGTAAAAAGGACATTACCTGGCCCGGCCGACCGGACTACTTCGCGATGAGCAGTGGAACGAGCGGTGCGGCGACGAAGTACATCCCGGTAACGAAAGCCATGCTAAAGTCTCTCAGTAAAAGCGCTTTCCGGATGTTCTCCACCTTCCCGGAATACGATCTGGGCGAAGATATTTACACCCGTTCCTGGCTTTCGATCGGTGGCACTACCGAACTGGAAACAAAGGGCAAGCGCAAATTTGGTTACCTGAGCGGGATCAACGCGCGGGAGCAGCCGGTGTGGGCGCGGAGCTTTTACAAGCCGGGACGGGAGATCGCAGGTATCGCGGACTTTGACGAACGGATGGAAGCCATGGCCCGTAAAGCACCAGAGTGGGACATTGGGGTCATCGTCGGGATTCCGCACTGGGTACAACTTACGCTGGAGCGGATCGTGGAGATGCACGACCTGAAGGATATATCCGACATCTGGCCGAACGTTAAGTTATTTGTTTCCGGAGGGGTAGATTACGAACCTTACGTATCGAGTTTCACGCGTTTGATCGGTCATCCGATCAAGTACCTCAATACCTATCTGGCCAGTGAGGGGATGTTTGCTTTCCAGCGCTCGCCCGACGCGCCGGGGATGCAACTACTGCTGGACAATGGTATTTACTACGAATTTTTACCATTCAATGAAAATAATTTTGATGAAGAGGGTAATATGTTAACCGCTTGTAAGCCGCTTACGCTCGACCAGGTAGAGGAAGGTATTGACTATGCGATGCTGATCTCTACCTGTAGTGGTGCATGGCGGTACCTGGTGGGAGATACCGTGCGTTTCGTTGATGCCAAAGAAGGCGTCATCCGGGTAAGCGGCCGCACGAAACACTACGTTAATCTGGCTACCGAGCACCTGACGGTGGATAATATGAACGCAGGGATTATGGCGGTAGAGGAAACGCTAAATATCCGCCTACCTGAGTTCACCATCGTTCCGGTGAAGGACGATGCGTATATCGCCCATGAGTGGTACATCGGTACGAAGGACGAGGTATCGGCGGAGATGATCACTCCTTTGCTTGATGCCGCGCTCGGAGTGGTGAACGACGATTACAAATCAGAGCGAAAGACGGCCCTACAGATCAAAGTGACCGTGGTGCCTTTACAGCAGTTTTATGACTGGCAGCGGGAGGGTGGCCAGGCCAACGGCCAAAGTAAGATTCCCCGAGTGATGAAGGGGGAGGGAAAGGAACGATGGTTAGCGCAAATGGGCCAGGCAGAAAGGCCTTCCATCTGCAACCGGCGTGCCATACAATTGGGTGCGTTGGTATGGAAAAGTTGAAAGGTGCCTTATATCTCGAGGCTCACGCCGGGGCTGCGCATCAACTCCGTGGCCAGTGCCGCCGGCAACGAGGTGATGGTGGGATGCCTGGATGAGTGCGGGCTGGGGATTTCGGCGGGGCTGCACTTTGCGCTGAGCCGCCCGAATATTCTTTACGCTGACCTCGATGGCCATCTCGATTTTGTGGAGGATCCTTTTGAGGGATCTGTTTACGCTGGAGAAAGGCGTACTGCGGCCTAACGGGGTGGCGGGGTTTGGAAAATATTGATCCCGTCGTACTCACCTCTTCACTTATTTCTGTTGCTGACCCATTTCCTGGATTTCAGGTCCAGTGACCTGTTGGAGTCGTGCATTGCGAGATAGAATTTGCGGTCAGTCTCAAGGCCGCCCACCGCTTGCCAGCAATCGCCGAACCATTTGGTGAAGATCATCTGGAGCTTATCGTAGGGTTCGTCCATACGATCCATGTCAGCATCACTATCAAAATCATAGCTATCCGTGTCAAGGACAAGATCTGTATCCCGGAGAAAGCCATTCGGATATTCAGATAGGATTTGCTTGTATCCAAGCTGGGTGCTCTCAGCATCCATGGGGTAAAGACTGACCGCTTAGCCGTCCGCACTTACCTCGAAATCAAAAAGGTCGACATTACTTACCGTATGGTTCTTATAAAGGCCAAAATCTCCGTTTAATACCGTTTTTAGTTCTTCGATCAGGCGATTGCTGATGGAGTCTAAAAAAGAAGATATTTTAGCTAATTGATTCTTTTCAGTTTCTTTCATTGTTGTCATTTCTGTTGGTGTCCGACACCTTTGGCATGGAGAATCATTCAGGGCCGCCGCCACGTTTCCGGCCAGATTACCGGCATCATAAAGTTAAGCACCATCGGGGTCATCCTCCCAGGTTAGCGTATCCCGTTCCTCGCTGTTGTTGCGGTAGTTTAGGACGACCCAAAATTACTTCAACGCGCGGCCCCAATTAAGAATTAGGTCAAAAAATATGCTTTGTTTATCGCCACTTTTGTCTTTCGCAAGCGTTTTACTAACATGAAAAACTTCTGCCTTCTTCTAATGATTGCGATGTTCTCCTGCGCACCAACCGTAGTACCTACAAAGACTCCCGAACCTGTGGTCAGGGAGCGCAACGTTGTTTACCGGAGTATGCCGGAAGGGAGCGAGAATTGTCCGCCCGAACGGCGGGGATGCGGTTACACCGTAGTGGATGATGCGGGCCTGCCCTTCTTACCCGATCAGCTGCCGCTTGACTCCACGGCGACCAGGGCTTTCATTGGAGAGTTGTACAAGAAGTTACGCTATCCCGTCTCATTGGAAGGAAAGCAGTGGGAGGGAACCGTCGTACTGGGAATCGACCTCGATAAGGACGGTAATTATCAATCAACCTTCATTGCCGACAACCACCCCCGCGAGCCCTCGGCTGAGGATGCGGTAATCCGGGCGGCGCAAGGGGCCATTGCGCTTGGTTTTCGCCTTATGATCATAGACGGTCAGGCTGAACCGGCGACCCAACTTTTTCCCGTAAAGTTCAAGCTCCTGGGTGATTGACGCCTCTTGTATCGTCTTCCCTTTCAAACATCAAACTATGCTACACGAAAACAGCGATTGGTACAAGCGAGCGGGAGCTTCGGCGGAAGCGTTGGAAAAATTACGGCGCGTCTGTGATTTTGCGTTGCCCGTATCGCTCCTAGAATTATTAGCCTATTCCGACGGCGGGGAGGGGCCGCTTCCGGTTGAGCCGTATAACTTTTGTCTGGACTCTGCCGAGACAATTGCGCAGGCTCAGATTGAACGGACTTACGAGGAGTTCTTTCCCGGCTACTTTGTTTTCGGCAGTAACGGTGGCGGAGAACTCATTGCGCTGGATATAAATGCCAGCGCTGGCATGCCAGTGGTGATGCTGGATTCGACTAACATAGATTTGCAGGAGAGTCGGCGGGTGGTTACCGGTGGTTTTGAAGCGTTTTTGCTGCTGGTGGGGAAAGAGGAAGAGTAGGCCATTTTGGAGTAGTTGCAGCTTCTGAATTAAGCGTCAAAACACGATAATTGGTTTAGCCCTTCGTTATTTTCTTCTTACCCCCTCTTTTTGGCCCGGTGGTTTTCCGGACCTGTAACCTCCTCCGAGTTTAGGTATATAGTAGTCAGAAGGTTTTCTTCTACTTCGATTCCGTCGAGGAAACGGACTTCTTACCTAAATTTTCAACCATGCAGTTTCTTCCATCCTCTTCCGACGCTCGTGAGCAATTAGCAGACCAGGTTCAAAGCGTATTAGCCCACATTAAGTCTTGTGCCGATTCACCATCTGACTCCCTTGCCGACAACATCGAATTATTAGGACTGCTGCGTAGAAATATATACGAGCACCTTAACCAGATCCAACACCGTGCACTTCTTCTCGATGCGGCGGAATATTTGGAAGAGCGATATGACATTGTAGAATGGTGGTGGCACCCGGAACAAACCGGAACGGCTAACGAGCCTGATTTGCGCGGTATTAATGCACTTGGAGAGGTTGTCGTTTCCGCCGAAGCCTCGGCTTCTCACGCTCCTATTGGTTCCATCGATAAACATATGCGCAATACGCTGACCAGCTTATCGGGTATGGGCGGAAAGATGTTCTACTTCGCACGGACAGCCAAGATGGTTAACCGGGCGGCTACCAAAATTTCCAAGATGGTAAAATGCACTATCGAGGTTGTCAAGCTGTAGCCGGTACACGCTATTAATGAGCGGGAACCAGAGCTTCCGGATTCCGGAGTCAGAGGTCGCGTCGGGGGAAGAAGGCCGGCCCTACTCAGCTTCCTTTTCCGCTACAGCATCTGGGAAAGCGACGCATTCGTAAGTATCCGTGGGGGCGTAGGCTTCAAGCCAATAGTCTGAACTGAGGACATCCAACTGGTAAGATCCATCACCGTTAGCGGTTGTTTTGACGGACCAAATGAGATTCGCGGCGGCGGGGAAGCGGTCGCTTTTGAGCTCGTCTTCGTAGAGGCGATGCAGGAGGGCATGGCCATCCATGCCAGCGGCGAGGAGCCGGGCGATGAATGCGGGGGTTGGGGAAGCCATGAGCATGGTATCCGCATGCCCCAGAGGATTGACGTGGATTGTTATCCGGCGGGCATCGGGCTTAGGGAAACCACCATTGTACGCCCGGTAAAGGAGGCTGGCAACGCGGAAGAATTTGCGGTGCATGGCAGGGTCAGGGTACTCTTCCCAAAGCTTTTCGTCCTCCATTTCGTGAGAGGCGTTCTGAATTTGGCCGGGGGTAAGGGCACCTTCGGGGAAAACGTAATTGATGAGGAGTTCGGCGGCTTCGTTTTTTTCCAAATCCTGGAGGCACAGCGAGGCCATGCCTTTTATTTCCTGTTCGTCCAGGTCCTCGGTATCACCGTAATCGGTTAGGCGGAGGATTTCTTCGTAGTCGCGGTTTTTCCAGTCGCCGGCGACTTCGGTGAGGGGCGTGGATTTATGAAGGGTAACCTTGTACTTAGGTTGCATGATTCTCTTTGCTTTAGTCCGCCGATTGTGGCGAAGTCGGCATAGAGAGTGAAGATATAGGATAGGTCACAAAAAAAGTTATGGGGGCTAATCTTAAAGCATTGGCCGTGGGTGAACCGTTCAGAAGTCGGCGGGCTCGTGGGGAGGGGCTTCGTTATCCATGGGTTCGCCCGGTAATTCTTCCGCGTCAGGATTTTCGATGAGATCGAGGGTGCGGAAGACTTCTTTGCGGAGTTCAGCAGGCACATCGTTCTTTTGTCGCTGGTCCTCGGCCAGCTGCTGGAAGCGGGCTTCCAATAACAATTTCATGGTAGTTTTATCACTCATGAGTTGAGATCATTAAAGAGTTCGGTAATTCGGGTGCGGCAGCGTTTAAGGCGCATCTTGACGGCACTCTCTCCCAGTTGTAAAATGGAGGCTATCTGTTTAATGTTCATACCGTCCTGGTAGCGCATAAGGAGAATTACTTCTTCGTCGGGTTTAAGTTGATTGATAAGTTTTTTCAGCTGGGTGAGTTGTAAGTCGCGGACGATTTTTGTGGTTAATTCCTCATCGCCATGGTCTTCCGGGTCAAGTTTTTCGTTGATCACTTCAAAGCGTATCCGCTTGGCCTTACGTAGATGGGCGATGCAATGGTTGTAGGTGATGGCGTAAATCCAAAAAGAGAGGTCGCTGGTGCCTTTGAATTTGTGGAGGTTAGTGCAGACCTTAATGAAGATGTCGTGGGCGAGGTCCTGCGCGAGGCTCTTTTCCTTTACGATGCTAAGACACTTGTAGTAGATTTTTTTGGCGTAGCGGTTATATAGTTCGTTAAGGAGTTTGCGGTTACCTCCTCCGATTCCTTCAACGAGTTCCGCATCGGATAGCGAGGAAGGAGGTAGAGGTTCACTTTTAAACGGATTAGCGAGCATATAAGTCAGGATAAAGATTTGTTTTGGCGTTTTGGTCACTCCCCAGCAAAGATAGAAAAGGTGGGCGGGGAAGAAGGATATGCACAAAAGTTGGTGCAACCGACTTATCACTCCTACCCCTTCAGCCCCTTCCCCGTAAACGGCTGCTTATACCGCCGCTCCCCCGTCGCCTTATAGATAGCATTTGCCATCGCCCCGAATACCGGCGGAAACGGCGGCTCGCCCAGCCCCGTGGGGTCCACCTCACTCGGCACGAAGTGAACGTCGATCTCTTTGGGGGCTTCGCTCATCCGGATCATCCGGTAGCTGTCAAAGTTCTGTTTGTCTGGTCTACCGTCGGTGAAGGTCATTTCTCCGAAAAGGGCATTTCCAACGCCGTCGACGATGCCGCCTTCGGCCATGTTGACCGCCGCGTCCGGGTTGACGACGATACCGCAATCAATGGCGCAGGTTACTTTTTGGACCACCGGCCGGTTATCCTCAAAAGTGAGGTCCAGCACGTGGGCGGCGTAGGAGTTGTGGCAGAAATAAGCGGAAACGCCCCGGCTTACCTCTCCCCCCGCCCTCTCCGGGGGAGAGGGAGCCTGGCCCCAGCCGGATTTATCCCGCACCAGTTTCAGCACCCCGGCGTAGCGCTCCGGGTCGTAGTCGTTGCGCTCTCCTACCGGATTATCTTTTGCCCGCTGTAGTAATTCCAAGCGGAACTCGATCGGGTCTTTGCCCAATTCTTGGGCCAGCTCGTCCAGGAAAGCCTGCTCGGCCCCGGCCATAAAATTGGAGCGCGGGGCGCGGAAGGCTCCGATGGTGATGTTGGAGTCGATGGACCACTCCTCGGCCAGGTAATTATCTACGCTACCGGCGGGGAAACGGTCAGCGAACAGTGGACTTTCCGGTACGCCTCCGGCTTTGACGTGCAGGGCCGTCAGTTGACCGCTTGCGTTGATGGCGGCGCGGTAGGTGGCCTGGTAGGCCGGCCGGTAGATGCCGTTGGTCATGTCGTCCTCGCGGGTGTAGATCAGTTTGACCGGCGCGGCCACCTCCTGGCTGATCAGTGCGGCCTCCAGCATGTAGTGGGAATAAGCCCGGCGGCCAAAGCCGCCGCCCATCCGCGTCATTTCGATGTCGATGTTCTCCACGGGTAGATCCATCCGGGCGGCGATGATCGGTTCGATCATGCCGGGGGCTTGTAGCGGCCCGGCAATCCAGACTTTGTCGCCCTCCACGTGGGCGAAGGCGTTCATCGGCTCCATGCAGTTGTGGGCAAGGAACGGTGCGGAGTAGCTGCGCTCGAGGACTTTACTGGCCGTCCGGAACGCACGCTCCGGGTTCCCGTCCTTGCGCACTTCACGGCCAGGCTTTGCGGCCATTTCTTCCATCCGTTTGTCGTGTTCTACCGAGTTTTCCAGTCCGGCGGGAACGTTCCGCGTCGTCTTGCCCCGGAAGCCGTTGATGCTCTCTTCGAAAGCTTCCTGATCCTGCCAGTCGACCAACAGTGCTTTCTTCGCCTTCATCACCCGCCAGGTAGAATCGCCGACCACGGCTACTAATTCGGGGAAAGCGTTGGTATCGAAGCCTCCTTTTTCCTGACCGTCTTTATAGGTCTTGAAGTGAAATACGTCCTTGATCCCCGGCATCGATTTGATCTCGTCCAGGTTCCGGATGCGGTGGAAGCGTTGTCCGAAGGAGGGCGGATGCACGATCATTGCCGTCAGCATACCTTCCTTGTGATAGTCGATGCCAAACAGTGGTTTACCGGTCACGATCTGACGGCCCTGCACGTTCTTCTTGGAATTTCCGATGATGGTAAAATCCTTCAGTTCCTTTAGTGGTGCTTCCTCCGGCATCGGCAGCATCGATGACTTTACGGTAGAGGCCGATGATGAATTTGAGCCGGAGCGGGCGGCTCAGCTGGAGCAGGTCCCGATCATCAAGCAGTGGACGACAACAGCCGGCGTTGGTTGGAAACGCCGGCTGAAGAACGGCAAAGGCCTGATGACGACCACGGCCAGCATCAACGTGCTCGACAACACTTTTAGCCGGTATTCGGACAACGAAGCGCAGACGGGGCTACTCCTGGAGACCGCCAGCAGAGAGACGGAACAAAAACTACGCTATGCCTACACCCGCTTTCTGGGCGAATGGTCGGTGACGAGCGGTGCGAACCTGACGCGGGCGATTTACGACAATACCACCGAGGACCTGCTGCGTGATCAACAATTTTCTACTGATCTGGATTTTATCCGCTTCGGCCTCTTTAGCCAGGCGAACACCACCGTGCTGGACGGAAAGCTTGACGTCTCCCTCGGTCTGCGCGTGGATGGTAATTCATTCACCGATAACGGGACTGACCCGCTACGGACGCTTAGCCCCCGCGCTTCGCTAAGTTACCGGCTGGACCCCGCCGGAGCCTGGCGGCTGAACGCCACGGCGGGCCGTTACTTCAAGATTCAGCCGTATACCGTGCATGGTTTCCGCGATGAGTCCGGTGCATTTGCTAACCAGGATGCGGACTACACCTCCAGCAATCACCTTGGTCTCGGGCTGGAAAGGCGGATAGCGGGCTTTGGTAAGCTGAGCGTGGAAGGCTTCTTTAAGCAGTACGGCAATTACGCTGTCTCGGTGGACGACGGGGTATCGCTGGCCAATAAGGGAGCGGACTTCTCCATTCTTGGCAACGAAGAAATTGTCACCACCGGCGAAGGGCGGAGCTACGGAGTGGAGTTCCTGTACCAGCAAAAGCTATACAAAAACTTCTACGCGATTGCCGCCCTCACGTTGTACCGCAGCGAGTTTACCGGGCTGGACGGCGTGTACCGTCCGAGTACGTGGGATAGCCGTCAGCTTTTCTCCTTTACCGGAGGTTACAAAGCGCCCCGCAACTGGGAGATCAGCGGCCGTTACCGCTTTGTGGGCCGGTCGCCATTCGCGCCTACCGACGTCGACGCTTCGCTGGCCACCTACCCCGTCTTCATCCTTGACTACGACAACCTCGGTGATAACCGGCTGGAGAACTTCCAGCAGTTAGACATCCGGATTGACAAGAAGTGGAACTTCCGGGCGTTAAGTTTGAACGTGTTCCTGGAAGTGCAGAACGTGTTGGGGGCCGTGGCGCCGGCACCGCCGAGTTACGGGCTTGATCGGAGTGAAACGGGGGAGTTAATCACGCCAACGAGCTTGATCGTTATTCCGGAGGATGAGGGGAGTACGCTGCCTTCTTTTGGAGTGGCGGTTGATTTTTAGATTACATCTCCCGGCATAACCGTCGCTCAAGTTCTGGAGGGTGACGTAGCTGACGTCGGGCCGGACCGGACCGTAGGAAGAATAGATAGCCACAGTGTACCCGGTTTGCCGGCTCATACGGAAAACTACACGGTACCGCTATCTAAACTTTCTCCAGTTAAACTTCCGTGTCAATAGCTTGTTGGAAAAACGTAAGATTTACTTCTCTTATGTTCACCTATCGGTTGTACTGTTTATTTCTCCTTGCCGTTGGCTGCCTATCGGCACTGACCGGGCAGGACCTACGGTATACCGAGGTGACCGACGAAGCGGGCATAGCGGTGGCGCACCGGATGAAAGCAGAGCCCCCCAGCCCCGCCGGTGCGGTCTGCGGCGGTGTAGCCGTAGCGGATGTCAATGGCGACGGCCGGCCGGATATATACGCCCTTACCGGCTGGCCCGCGACGGGTGCCCTGTTGCTGGCGACGGCCGACGGCGGCTTCGAGCCGGCCGCCGATAGCGGTGACCTGGATACGCTGACCCATCTGGGCGCGGCGCCCTGCTTCTTTTATTTCAATGACGATCCCCACGTCGATCTGATCATCGGCGCGGCGGACGGTACCCCGCCGCGCTTACTCGTCAATGACGGCCGCGGCCGCTTCCGGCTGCGGCGGATCGACGCCCTCGACGCCCTGGCCGGCCGGAACACCAGCGGCATCACGGCCGTGGATTTCGACGAGGACGGTCGTGACGACCTCTTCATGTCGCACTGGCGGGAGCCCTTTCAGCACGACCATTTTTTCCGTAACCGGGGCGGCACCGATTTGGTCCCCGCCGACGAGGCGCTGGGCTTCTTCCCATTGATTACGCTAAATGACTATGGGTTTACGGCCAACTTCGTCGATGCGGACGGCGACGGCGACCGCGACCTGCTCTGGGCGGGCGACTTTAGCCATACGCAGCAATGGGAGAACCGGGGAGCGGCGGGCTTCTTCCCTGTCGTCAATTTTATCTTTCCGGACGAAAACGGCATGGGCGGAGCCGTGGGCGACTACGACCGGGACGGTGACACGGACTGGTTCGTCACCGCGATATACGACGGCGACGGTGTAATAGAGGGCAACTGGGGCGGCGGCGGCAACCAACTGTACGCCAACGACGGACGCGGAAATATGAGCCGGGCACCGGGCGGCGAAGCACTCGCCGACGCCGGCTGGGGCTGGGCCACAAGTTTCGGCGACCTGAACAACGATGGCTGGCCGGATCTGGTAGCGGTCAACGGCTACGTCCGGCAACCCCAGTTTCGGGCCGACAGCCTCCGCACCTGGCTCGGCGACACCCGCGGGGGCTTCCTCCCCGTCCGGCCGATCGTCAACACCGAGCAGGGGCGCGGGCTGGTGCTGTTCGACTACGACCGGGACGGCGACCTGGACCTCCTCGTCGGCCAGTACGACGCCCGCCTGCGATTGTATCGCAACGACACCGAAACCAGCAACCACTACCTGCGCCTGGCCTTACTCGACCGCAACGGCTGTCCGGCGCAAGCGAGTGTCCGCGTATACAGCGACGGACTGACCCTGACGGCGACCGTCCGCGGAACGGCCAATTACGCCAGCCACAACGAGCCCATTGCCCACCTGGGCCTCGGCGGCCGCACGCGGATCGACAGCGTCCGCGTCGACTGGCGGAGCGGGCCGGTGACCTATTACGGGCTGGCAACCGATGCCCTGCACACGCTGAAAGAATTAACACCAACACGCGAGGCTGGAATCAGCGGAGCGTGGCCCAACCCGGTGCGCGCCGGGGAGGTACTGTCCGTAGTATCCGCCGCCGCGGCCGGTTTACTGGACGTCTATTCTGCGACGGGTGTTCACCTGGGGCGTCTGCGACCCATTTCCCGGCGTGACGCGGTGGTCCGCTATCGACTGCCGTTCAGCCTACAGCAGTACGCGGGTACCGTCGTTTACCTACACCCTCCAAAGAATCAGCTGGCTGTTGCCGGTCTTTCTTACCCCATTTTACTCCTGTCCCCATGAGGTATTACCACCTGCTACCGATTCTACTATTTTGCTTTGCCTGCGAACCGGCGGACGACGACATGGCCCCGGCCGGTGCCACTGTCGGTTCTATTGCCGTGAGCGTGCGCGCTGATGGCGGGGGCGCAGAAGGCGCAACGGTCACGACCGAGCCACCGACGACTACCCTGACGACGGACGGCGACGGGCAGGCCATCTTTAGCGACATAGCCCCGGGAAGTTACCGCATCGTGGCCCGTAAACAAGGGGCCGGCGTGGGCGCTACCGCCGTAAGCGTAGCGGGCGGAGCCGTAACCAACGCCAGTGTCGAGCTATCGACGCAGGGAGACGGGGCACCCATGCTTACCGTTAACCTCGGTACGGATCGGCTATTCGAAGACGATTCGCTGCGGGTGTTCGGTACGGTGGCCGACGACGAGGACGCCCCCGAAACGCTGTCCGTCGTTACTACCGACCTGCAGGGCAACGCCCTGGGCGGCACGAGCGTTAACCCCGACGGCACCTACCTCCTGTACCTGAGAAACCTTCCGCCGGGCCGTCTGCTGCTGGATGTTTCCGTAGCCGATTCTGAAGGCCTGGTGACTACGCAGCGGCGAAACGTTACCGTCAATGCCCGGGCCCGAGCAGTTACGCTCGACTCCGTCGTCGCTACCCCCAACGGCATGAAAATATGCTGGACGCGCACCCACAACGACGATTTTGATCGCTACCGGGTGCAGCTCAGCCGGCCCAACAGCAACGGCTTCTTTAGTACCATTCAGACGATCTACTCGGCCGGCACTGATACTTACAACTATACGGAGATCGTGTATGGCCAGGAGGGCACCTACCGGATCGTTATGGAAACCACGACCGGCGACGCGGCCACCAGCAATGAACTCGAAGCGCAGTACATCTTCCCGAGCATCATCCTGCCCGCCCCGATCACGGCCATCAAGACCGACCCGGATCCGGACCGCCACGTGATCTACGTAACCGACGAGAATAACCGTCTGCACTTTATCGACACCGATACGGACGAACTCATCAAGTCGATCCAAGTGGGTGCGGCGCCAACGGATATGGCTATCTCGCCCGACGGTGAAACCATGTACGTAGCTAATCACGGCAGTACGGATATCAGCGTAGTCGACCTGCGATCCCGGGAGGTCAGCCGTACAATAACGGTGGATGTCGACCTCGGCGACTGGGACGGTAACCCCTACCGCCTGGCTGCACTGGCTGAAGATCAACTGGCGTGGGTCAGCCGCTACTCCTGGCAGAACATCCACGTCGTTAGCACTGCGGACGGAAGTTCACGGTCGATAGTCGACATCAACATTCAGGAGCCGGGACTGGTAGCTTCGGCGGACGGGCGGACGCTCTTCGTCAACGAATCCGGCACCTCCGGCTCCCAGCTTTACCGCTTCAACTTTGCCGACGGAAACCTGAGTTTGGACCAGACAACGGAAGGGGTCATCAATTACGGAACCAGAAACGTATTTTTGACAGCTACTACCCCCCCCGCCCTGTTCTGCCGCAACGACCGCTACGATGCCGTCACCCTGGCGGGTGACGATATAGGCATCCGCCAGGAGATTCTCGCCGTAGCACCCGACGGTAGCCATTTTCTCACCCCATTCGTTTTGTTCACCGTGCCCGGATTAGACGAGGTAAGGAGCATGCGGTCGGGCGTTGCTTCGGCCGGAGCGTTTAGCGTCGATGGCGCTAAGGCCTATATGTACCACGAAACTACTCAAGCACTATTGCCGCTGACCGTAGTCCAATAATCTTTGTTTTTTTACCCCTTCAAAGTCACCACCCGTGAAAATATTAACGCTTATAAGTGCTACCCTACTATTATTCCTAGCCTTCGGCTGCGGACCGGACGACGATACGATGGAGCCATCGTCCACCGGACCGGGCTCCGCTTTCGTCCGGGTCGACTTCCGCGGCGTGCCGGTTTCCGACGCCATCGTAACGACCGAACCGGCAACGGACAGTTTCTACACCGACGTGACCGGCACCGTACTGCTACCCACGCTCGCGGTGGGCAACTACCGCGTCAAGGCCACCAAGGGCGGTGTCGGTTCCGGAGCTTCCCCGGCGGTGATCACCTCGGAGGACCTGACCGAAGTCAACGTGGTGCTCGTCGGGGGCGTATTTGACGAGCCAACGATCCAGATCGAGGCCTTCGACGATGTCAGCCTGGAAGGAACGCCCGTGTATCTGCGGGGTACGATCCGCGACGATCAGGACAGCCCGGAAACCCTGACGATCAACTTGATCAGCAGCCTCGACGGTGAACTGGGTAACGTCAGGCCGACCGCCAACGGTTTCTGGGAACTGGAACTAAACGGCTTGAGCGTCGGGGAGCACGTGATCAGGGCCAGCAGCACGGACAGCGAAGGACTGATAGGCAGCGCAACGACGGTCGTACGGGTCAACCCACCCTTCGCCATGCCAACGCTGACCTCCGTCACGGTCATTGGCGGCGGCGCGCGCCTGGTCTGGGAGGAAGTCACCGACGAACGCATCGAGGTGGTTTACCTGCAAAAGTCTACCGAAGGACCCAACGGGTTCTTTGCCGAGATTGCGCGAATCCAGGACCGGACGGTCACGGAATACGTCGACGACGAACTGACGTACGGCCAGGAAACTGTCTACCGCATCGCCATCGAGACCAGCCGCTTCGACTATTTACCCAGCAACACCATCACTGTCCGCTTCACCCTGCCGGGGATCGACCTCGGTACCGGTATCGTACGTCTGATCACCGACCCCGAACGCCCGTATCTCTACGGTCTCGACGCCACCAACAACAACCTGCTGTTTATCAACGTCGACGAAGGCACTATCGAGAAGTCCATTTACGTCGGCTCCTCGCCCCGCGACCTGTCGATCAGCCTCGACGGTAGCCAGGCTTTCGTGGCCAACTACGGCAGTACGCTCATCGGTATCGTCGACCTCGACGACCAGGAACTGGTTCGGGAGATCACCGTCAATCCCGAATTGGGCACCTGGGACGGCAACCCCTACCGGCTCGTCTGCCTCGCCGATGGCCTGCTAGCCTTCACTAGCCTGGACCAGTGGAACAACATCAAGGTTGTCAACGTCAGCGACGGCAGCAACGTCCAGTCATTTGCCAGCGTCTACTACCCCGGCCTGCTGCGCAGCCCGGACGGCCGCAGCCTGTACATTTCCGAATCAGGCAGTACCGGCAGCAACCTGATCCGCTACGACCTGGAAAACGGCGAGTTCTCCCGCGTTAGCGAATCCGCGGCGCTGTTGTTCGGCCGGCGGGACGCCCACATTACGGCGGCCGGTGACCGGATATTTTATACCGACGGTGTCTTTTCCACCAACAACCTCGCCAACCGTCTCGGGTCCTTCGCCGGCCGTATCTCCGCCATTACGCCGGACGGTTCCGTTGCCCTTACCGGCGAGGTCAACCGCTTCGGCTCCGAAGGCAACCGGTCTTACCTCTACGACACGGACACCTTCACCCCGACGGACACTCTGCCCCTGTCCGGCCACATCGCCGCGGAGAAGAACGGGACGTTTTACCTTTACCACGAAGCGACCAGCGCTTTAGTACGAATCGATTTGGATTAATCCTCCGGGCTGGGTGTTCGCCCCGCCGAGCTACGCACTAGATCGGAGATTAAAGGAGCACTAATCACGCCGACGAATTTGACCGTGATTCCGGAGGACGGGGGGAGTACGCTGCCTTCTTTTGGGATAGCGGTTGACTTTTAATCGTTTAACGCGGTAGCTGAAGTACAATCTCTGAAATTGCCCGCTCCTGATATTCAGGAGCGGGCAATTATATTTCAAGCATTAAACAATTGATTTGGTCGTAAGCACCTCGCTAATTCGACGGAACTTAATTCCATACTCTACTTCTAGAAACCAAATTTCACTCTTAAACCGCGCTCAAAGACACGCAGAGATATTAAAATTACATTTTTAGTTCTTTTTTTAAAGAACTTGACGAACATAGAGAACTTAAAGAACGTATTGCCACCGACAACGGCGCAAAACGCCACTTTATCAACCTAATAATAACCAACTAATGAAAATCTTATCCACCCTCTTCCTCCTTCTCGCCGTGACCACTACCGGTTTTGCGCAGAATTCACTTAACGAGCAAAGTGCCAAGCTGGTCCGCAGCGAGATGAACGTTGCCCTTCGTGACCAAGCCATCGACATGATGGACATGACGACTAATGAAATGACCGCCTTTTCAGAACTGTACGACGAGTACGTAGTCGCTAAAGACGAACTGGACACCGAGCGCCGGGAACTGTACCGGGAATACCTGGCCGAAATCGCTGAGAACGACAGTGCCAAGGACGAAGAAAAGGAAACCACCAAATTCATCGGTGAGTACCTGAAACTTCAAAACGAGGAAACTGCCATTGAAGCCAAATACTTCAAAAAATTCACGAAGGACCTTGACGCAATGACGACCATGAAATTCTTCGCCCTGGAAGATGAACTGCTGGCCGACGTTTACCGGGACCGCCTGAGCGACACCGCACCCAAGTTCCTGATCCTGGAGCCTACCGCCGAGTCCGTACGCGAACGGATGAACACTTACAACTAAACCAACCTGGATCAGCGGTCGCCGCTCCACCGTGGAAGCGAGTGGGGAGCGGCCGGGATCTTTCCTACCACAACCAAGTAATACCATAAAATGAAAAATTTCTTCTCTATCCTCTTCCTCTGCTGCCTGTTCGTCGTAACCGGTAGTCTTTCCGCTCAGAATTTCTCGCCCACTTTCGGCATCAAAGCCGGGGTCAACTACTCCACCCTGGCCGTGGATGAAGACGAGATCGACGACGCTACCTACAAAACCGGGTTCACCGCGGGTTTCTACAAGATTACGCCGATCAGCGACAACCTCAGTTTCCAGTCTGAACTGCTCTATACCGCGAAGGGCGCGGAGTACGAGGTGACGGGCCGCAACGTGGAAGCCAACCTCGGCTACCTCGAAGTACCCCTTAGCCTACAGCTCCACCTGGGTAAGCTACCCGTTTATGTCTTCGGCGGTGCCCACGCCAGCTACCTGCTGAACGCCAAGTACGAGTATGCTTCCGGCTTTTTCGAGGACGGCCAGGACATTGTTGAGTTCGACGATCTCGATGGCTTCAAGCGCTTTGAGTTCGGGGTACAGGGTGGTGTTGGCGTACAGATCGGCAAGCTTTCCGTGGAAGCGCGCCTTACCCGTGGCCTGAGCAATATGGAATCCGACCGGACCATCAACGCGCTTCCCCTGGAAGCCAACAACACCAAGAATTTCGGTGCCCAACTGACCGTAGGCATTGGATTCTAAGGACCAGATCTGATTAATGTTGTTGCGGGGGGATCGGTACCTAACCACCGTCCTCCCGCTCTTTTATCTCCCCATTTAACCAACTCATGCGCTATCTATTTTTTCTGCTTCCCTTGCTTGCATTCAGCGGCCTCCGGGCTCAGCAAACCGAGCCGGGAGCAACCCCCGCCGCCGTTGCCGGCAAAAGAATCCTGGCGGACTTCCCCAGTTCCCGCCCGTTGACCATTAATTACCAGCAGTCGTTCGGCCGTGATTTCTCTTCCGAACTCAACGGGGAGAATTTCCGGGGAGGAACGGTAGACGGCCAGCAGCGGGTGTCAGTAGGTCTGAATCTTCCGGTTTACTACCGACCAAAGATGCTCGTAACTACGGCGTTGAACTATACCTACGATAAGCTGTCGTTCAACGACTTCAATAACCTCAACGGCGACTCCGCCACTGAACCGGGAGGCTTTGACTACTATTCCGCCGGTTTCAACGTCGTCCACTTCAACAAACTATTCGGTAAGCCACTTACGCTTGCCGGCGGTGTGCTCCTGGACGGCGGGAATGATGGTATCCAAAGGGTGAAAGGAAGTGCCAGCGGTATACTAACGATGGTAGACAATGAGCGGACGAAGTTTTCCCTCGGGCTGGTTGCCATCATCGACCCCACCAGCCAGTTGCCCTTCGCACCGATCGTGCGTTACGAACATCAGTTCAAGAACTCGCCCTACACCCTGGACGTCGTGTTGCCCAGCCGGATGCTGATCCGCCGGCACATCGGTACCCGTAGTCGGCTCTCGGTGGGTACAACCTTCGGCGGTAACGGTTACTACGTCAACGTAGAACAACCCGACTTCTCCCAGGATTACGAATACTCACAGCTGGAGCTTAACACCGGCCTGATCTACGAATACAAAGTCTCCAAATCCGTGATCCTCACCGCCCGGGGCGGCCTGACCAGCTTCCTGAGTAACCGCCTGACAGAGAAGGGCGAGCCCAACCGTGATTTTATCTACCGTAACGAGCAGGGATCTACCGGTTACTTCGGCGTAGGTCTTTCATGGAATCCCTTCGCCAAACGCTAACCAGAATCATTTAAAATAGATCATATTTTGACACAATTCATCCCCACCTCTTCCCTCACCGACCTCAATCAGCATCAGCAGGTAGTAGAACGCCTGGGTATCCGCCTCGAGCAAACTGGTTTCCGTCCGATCGAAGGTCGCATTTTCGCGCTGCTACTTCTTTCTGATCCGCGCCATAAAAGTATGGATGAAATTCAGACATACCTGAGCGCCAGTAAAAGCTCCGTCAGCACGGCTCTTAAAAACCTGACGCGCCTCCATCTGATCGAGCCCATCACCTTTAGCGGTAACCGCCTGCGGTATTATCGCATCAACATGACGGGTTACCTCAACCGCTCCAAGCGACGCATGAAGGGGCTGGACTCGATGAACGAATTACTAAACGAGGTCATCGAATTACGGGCCGAAGAAGGTGACCAGGACTTCATCACGGACCTGCAGGAGATGCTGGCGTTTAACCTGTTCATCTCCCGGTCCGCCAAACGGATACTGCGGGAGTGGGAGGAGAATAAAGATCGCATAATCAATAATGAAGGCAATCATCCACTGACTTTTAACTAAATCGATAATTGCATCGCCTATTCAGACTACTTCGCTTCGGGAACAGTCAAACTAAAAACGTAGCAAGAAGAAAATAATACTTATCTCAGGAGGAGCCCGGGGAGACATGGAGCCATTTCTGACTATTGGAGAACTCCTACAAACGGGCTTGACAACGCGCTGAAGATGGCTGTGTAATGAAGACGCGTTTATCCTACGCGGCTCTATTTCGGGAGACAGAGCCGCGTTTTCTTTGTTTCTTCCGGACTACTAACGCGACTCAGTCTGTAGTCTCGTCTGAGTAAGTATGCCATCTATCACTTCTCCCGAAATTCTATATCTATGGTCATCCCGCATAAAAACAAGTGGATCTTCTGGGGGCAGCTGGTGATTACCTGGACGGTAGCCTTTCTGATCCTGAGCTTTCTACGCAACTACGGTTGGCCGGAAACCGAGGGTTTCACGCCTCAGTTCTACAATGCGCCTGGGTTAAGCCTTACCCTGGGAATAGTAGTGGGAACGTTTTACTTTCTGATCGAGCTGATCATGAACCGACGTCGGTTTCGCCGAATGTCGTTCGGGCAGTGGGCGGGGGTAAAATCTCTTTTTCATTTTGCGCTCATTCTGCTCCTCTTTGTATTGGTGGTACTGCTCTACCCGCTGTTCAGCGGAACGGACAGCCTGGGCGTTCCGATAAGAGAATTGTTGTTTAGCAAGTCGTTCCTACTTATTCTTTTCTACTTCTCGCTGGTCAGCCTTCTCATTACCATATTCATGCTGGCGAACCAGCAGCTTGGTCGTGGTATCCTGAGTAATCAGTTATTGGGACGGTACCATCACCCCCGCGAGGAAGAGCGAATATTTCTGTTCATCGATTTACGCGGCTCTACCACCATCGCTGAAAAGTTGGGACATTTCCGTTTTAGCCGTTTGATTCAGGATTGCTTTGCGGACATCACTGACGCAGTCATCAAACACGAAGCGGAGATCTACCAGTATGTAGGGGATGAAGTGATACTCTGCTGGAAATCCAAGTCCGGGCTGAAGCGTAATAATTGTATTGAAGCATTTCTTCACTTTATGGAAATTCTGGCCCGGCGATCAGACTATTATCAGAATACCTACGGCCTCCAGCCGGAATTCGAAGCCGGTGCGCACGTTGGACGGATGATGGTGGCGGAAGTGGGCATCATAAAAAGAGAACTGGCTTATCTGGGAGACGTGCTGAACACTGCCGCCCGTATACAGGGGCGCTGTAACACGGTAGGCGAGTCATTTCTCATTTCCGAGACGCTCCACGCAGCTTTGGAAACACCAGAGCGGTATGCCTCCAAGCGTTTCTCTTCCCTCGAACTGACCGGTAAAGAGGAAAAGATGACACTGGTGGCCATCCAGCGACCGTAACGAACAGGGTTTTCGGAGTTATCCTTAGCTACAGATTTAGGGCGATTGAAAATAAAAGCCATTTAGTTCTTTATTTACCGAACCTTTCGTTATTTCAGAACGTATTAGGTGTAACTAAGCACAAACGCCTCAATCACCGGCCTTAATAACGGCCCGACGAAGCACCCGCTTGACAAATTTCTTTCAACCACTTAATCGGCCGCTCCGGCCGAAACGCTACCGCCATGTCTAAACAACAACAGCCAAACGAAGGACCTTACAAGGATACTCCCCGCAACGTACTCGCTATGCGTTTTTTGCTATGGCTGGTCCTGTTTCTGGGATTCAGTATTGGTTTGTTCGCTCAAGCTCCGCTGCGGGTTACACTACTCTCCGATCGGGAGGCAAACAATGGCCCCAGTATTGACAGCTTAATTAATGACGAACTGAAGGCATTGCTGGCCAGCCGCTACGATCTTACGCTGGAGACCTTGTATACGGGAGGGCGTTCTGCGGATATAAAAACGGCCATCGAACGGGCTTACACCAAGGCCGACGTCGTCATCGGTAGTGGTCTGGCGACCAGCTCGGCGCTGATGGGTCGCGCTGCTTATCCCAAACCGACCATTGCCGCCGTGGTACTGAAGGAGGGCGCTGACGCAGGTGCCAATCGGGGGATTAAAGAGCAAGGTACCGGGATTGACAACTTTACCTATGTACAGTCTCCGTTTGACGTAGCTAAGGACCTCGAAGCACTTCGTCGATTGGTGGATTACGATCAGTTGACCGTCATTACCACCACAAGTCTCCGCCCTACCCTTCAGCAAGTGATTGATAAAGCAGAACCGACTACCACCAACTACGTAATTGGTCAGGGAAGTGTTAGCAACATTCTCGAACAGGTTCCCGCCGGTACCCGGGCGGCTTACCTTACTCCCCTCGTAGAGAACCTGCCGTACGCGCAGCAAGCCGTTCTGTTGGACAGCCTGACCCAGCGCGGCATCGCCACCTTTGGTCTCATCGACCAGCCAATGCTGGAACTCGGGATGCTGGCCGCTTATTCATCGTCGGAAAATCTTAGCAAGCTGCCCCGCCGGGTCGCGCTCGACGTACTGCGGATTCTGGACGGCATCCCCGCCGCTGAGCTTAGCACCGAACTGGCCGGCTTTAGTTCCGGACTGACCATCAATATGCAGACTGCACGGCGGGCGGGCATCTACCCTTCCTGGGAAATCCTGCGGACCGCAACCCTGCTAAATCCCAACGAGCTACCCGACGCCCGCGTCCTGACGCTGGAAGCGGCGGTACTGGAAGGAATCGCTAACAACCTCGGTTACCAACTCTCCGAATACGACGTTGACCTGGCCGGTACTGAAGTCGGCATCGCCAAGAGTAACCTGTTGCCCCAGCTGGACGTCGCAACGACCTTATTGATGCTGGACGGTACGACCGTCGCCAGCTCCTTTGGTCAGCAGGGTAAGTACAACTGGACGGCTAACGCCTCCCTCAGTCAGGTTATCCTGTCTGAACCGGCGTTAGCCGGTGTGGCCATTAACGAGTTTTTGTTGGAGGGGCAGCGTGCCGCCCTGGAGACCAGCCAACTTGACGTTATTCTTGACGTAGTGACCGCTTACCTCAACGTCCTTCAGGCGAAGGTTTTTGCTGATCTTCAAAATGAAAACCTTACCGTCACACGGGCCAACCTCGACGCTGCCGGTACTAAACGCGCCGCCGGAGCCGTGGGCGCCTCCGACGTCTACCGTTGGGAGAGTGAACTGGCCCTGAACCGCATCGACGTCAACAACTCAAGCGCGCAATTGGCACAGGCCCGCTACAACCTCAATCAACTCTTGAACCGCCCGACGAACGAGGAATTCAGCCTTCCTGAATTTCAGGGGCAGGATACCTTGCTGGGGATCGTTGGCCAGACCGTCCTTCCCCTGCTTAGCGATACCCGCGACCTTGACCGCCTGGCCCGCTTCCTGGAAACCGAAGCCAAACGCAACCTCCCCACCCTGCGCCAATTTGACGCGGCCATTGCCGCCCAGAATCGCCAACTGCTTTCAGCCAAGCGTTCCTTTTACTTGCCAACGATCTCGGTAGCCGGCCAATACGACTACCGGATTGCCAACTTTGGCGTACCGGAGATTCCCGCCGAGTTTGCCGACCTGGTCGGTGGCGGCGCGGATCGGCCCCGGGGCATGTACAACATAGCCGTAAACGCCAGCTTCCCAATTTTTCAAGGCTTCAACCGGAAGTTTCAGGCAGAAAAAGCCAAGGTCGCTACCCTGCAGGCGCAGACACAGCGGCAGGACGTAGAGAACCAGTTACTTCAGCGCCTTTATTCCAGCGTAGAGACGGTGGTCGCCAGTTACCGCAACCTTCAGCTGGCGCGCGATGCCGCTGGGACCGCGACCAAAAACTTTCGCATCGTCGAGGATCTCTACCGTGCCGGCACGACCAACATCACCAGTGTAGTGGACGCGCAGAACATCACCCTTCAGTCCAACATCAACGCTACCAACGCCGGCTACCAGTTTGTAGCCGACTTCGTCGCCCTGCAGCGCAGCACCGGGTCTTACCAGTTCCTGGCGGGTGAGGCCGAACAGCTGGACTTTGTACGGCGGTTTGTGGAATTCAAATAGTTCACCGCACCGTACTTACCCTAACCAACCTAAAAATCGCTCGACCACGAGCTCAACCAACACTAATGAAAAATCTATTCATCCTACCGTTGCTTCTCCTACTGATCACCGCTTGCGGCGGAGGTGAGGAAGTTGTTCCCGAAACCCGCGTCCGGGCCGTCCGCTTCGGCGAAGTGTTTACCGATGATGGCAGTACCAGCCAGAGTTATACCGGTGTTGCCACCGCAGCGGGAGAAACGCCCCTGTCATTTCGCGTCAACGGCACCGTTCGTGAACTGCGCGTGAAATTGGGGGACCGGGTAAAACGTGGTCAGCTGATCGCCAAGCTCGATCCTACGGACATGCAGGTACAGAGCAGCCAGTCAAAAGCCAATTATCAGGCAACCGAAGCCCAGATGAAGAGCAGCGAGACCCAACTGATCGCGGCACGGGCCGCTTATGAACGTACGCTGAAATTGTACGAGAGTAACAGTGTCTCCCTGAGTGAGTTTGAGCAGGCGCGTAGTCAATTTCAAAGTGCTCAGTCGCAGGTGGAGGCCTCTAAGAGTCAGCTTGCCGCCAGCGGAGCGCAAGTGAGTGCGGCCCGTAACCAGGTAAACTATACCCGCCTAACGGCTCCGTTCTCCGGCGTGATCACGATGATCGAGGTAGAGCAAAATGAATACGCCGGTTCCGGCAAAGCCATCGTCACGCTGAGTACGGAGGAGGATCCTGAAGTGGAAGTCAACCTGCCGGAAAACCGGATCGGAGCCATTAAGCAGGGCATGAAAGTAGACATCAGCTTCCCCGCACTACCGGGCAAGACTTATGCCGGAACGGTAACAGAAGTCGCCTACGCCGCCGGCGACGCGCCGAGCTATCCGGTAACGGTTCGCATCGAAAAATCCGGAGCTACCGTGCGTCCCGGTATGGCGGCAAAAGTAAAATTCACCTTTGGATACAACGGCCGGTCGGAAGCATTGCTGCTCACGCCGATCGAATCGGTGACGGAGGGTCCGAACGGCAGGTTTGTGTACCTGCTTACCCCTGGTGAGGGGAACAACTACCTCGCTAAGAAAAAGCCCGTTACCATCGGAGACCTCCACGAAAAAGGCTTCGAAGTTACCGCTGGCCTGGAGGTAGGTGACAAGGTGGCTACGGCTGGAATTAAATCTTTGCTGGATGGGATGGAGGTGAGGTTGCTGGAATGAGTAAAGGGAGAAAGGAGTAAAGGAAGAAAGGCTGAACAAGCCGAAAGCAACCAGCCCTCTCCCTGCTCCTTCAACTTCCATTGCACCCGCGTCCGCGCCCACTCTTTTTTCTTTTCCCCATACTTCCTTACTAATGAATATTTCAAAAATAGCGATTACCAACAACCGGGTAACCATCCTGGTAGTGATCATGGTTGCCATCATGGGTTTGGTTGGCTACAACAGCCTGTCCCGTAATGCCATGCCGCCCTTTACGATCCGTGCCGCTAGCGTGGTGACATCATTCCCCGGTGCGAGTGCCGAACGGGTCGAAGAACTGGTAACCGAACGCATTGAGCGGGTGGCCCAGGAACTTGCCGCCGTAAAGCGCATAAGCAGTGAAAGCCGGGTCGGTCTTAGCGTGGTGAGCGTAGAACTTGACGCCAGCATTGACAAGGGAGATATGCAGCCCGTTTGGGATAAACTGCGCCGCAAAATGGAAGAGCTGCAGCCTACCCTACCCGACGGCGTCGGCGCGATCAACGTAAAGGACGACAGATTGGGGGTGGTTTACGGGATTCAGTTGGGGCTGGCTGGCGGAGGCTACAACCTCAAGGAACTCGAACAGGAAGCGGAAGACATCCGCGACGATCTGGTGAAACTCAACGACGCCGCGGAAGTAAAAATCAGTGGCCTGCGGACCGAGCAGATTTTCGTTGAGTTTGATAACGCCCGTCTCGCCCGCTACGGGCTTTCCGCCAACGAGCTCCAACGGACGATCTCGGCCACGAACATCGTATTCCCCGGCGGCGACGTCGGTCTGGGAGATCAGCGCGTGGTATTGGAACCGACCGGTAATTTCGAAAGTATCGATGACCTGAAGGACATCATTATTCAACTCAACGAAACGGAAACCGCGAAGCTGGGCGAAATCGCCGAGGTTACCCGTGGCTATACTTCGCCTCCGGAGCGGATTGTCCGGGTGGACGGTCAGCAGGGGCTCGTGGTCGGTGTGGCCGTGAAGGAAGGTGCCAACCTGATTGAGCTCGGGGAGCAGGTGGATGCAAAAGTGGCCATCTACAACCAGACGTTGCCGGTTGGCATGAAGATCGAGCGGATCGCGAGTCAGGACGCCTTCGTGCAGGCCAGCGTGTCCGGTTTCGTAAGCAATGTGCTGCAGTCCGTCGGCATCGTGCTCCTGGTGATGTTTCTGTTTTTGGGTTGGCGGACGGGCCTGGTCGTGGCCAGTTTGATTCCCCTGGCAATCGTGATGACGCTGCTGCTAATGAACCTCTTCGACGTAGGCCTGAACCAGGTGACGTTGGCGGCCCTCATCATGGCCCTTGGGCTTTTGGTGGACAACGCCATTGTGATCTCGGAGGCCATGATGGTCCGGATGGAAGAGGGGATGAAACCGAAGGATGCGGCTTATGCGGCCACTTCGGAGCTGGCGATTCCCTTGCTGATTTCTTCCCTGACTACCTCGGCTGCTTTCCTGGCCTTCTTCCTTGCGGAGAACACGATGGGCGAAATGATGGGGCCGCTGTTCGTGGTGATCACCTTTGCGCTGTTGAGTAGCTGGATTATGGCTATGACGGTGGTGGCGATGCTTGGCGTCGCCCTGATACGGGTGAAGGATAAGACAAAAAAGATAGCCGAACCTGCGGACAACGAGTTGTTGGTGGGCGCGGACGCAGGTGCAGAGGAAGTTGTTGAAGAGCAAGGTAAGACCGACATTTTCAGCCGCCTCAACAACCACTACGCCAGCTTGATTTATAAGGCACTGAAGCGGCCGTGGTTGACGCTGCTGGTGATCGTCGGGATGTTCTTCGGCTCGCTGTTTCTCTTCGCATTTATCCCGTTCACCTTCTTTCCGGACTCGGACCGGAACCTGATCACGATGAACATCAACCTGCCGCTGGGTACGGACATTAACCGTACCTCCGCCATCGTAGCTGACATCGAGACGTACATCAACGACAATCTGATCGTGCCGAAGGACGATGACGACGCGCTGGGCATAACCGACTTTACCAGTTTCGTGAGTGAGGGGCCGAAGTCCTACGATCTCGGATACCAGCCAGGGGAAGCCAACACCGGTTACGCCCACATCCTGATGAATACGAGCCGCTATGAGGCCAATAAAGAGATGGTCCGCCAGCTGGAGGACTACACCTACGAGAACTTTCCGGATGCGGACATAACCGTCGGCCCGCTGGGGGGCGGTGGTGGCGGCGGCAGTGACGCGGCCATCCGAATTATTGGTCCCGAAGTCGCCGAGCTCTATGCGATTGCCGATGACATCAAACGCATCCTCATTGAACTGCCCGAGGCGACGAACATCTCTGATGATTGGGGGCCGAAGAGTAAAAAAGTGGTCATTGATATCGACCAGGACAAGGCTAACCGGGCGGGCGTGACGAACCAGGACATTGCAGTATCGCTGCGGACGAGTCTCTCCGGCTTTAACGCCGGTTCCTTCCGGGAAGATGAGGACGCTTTGCCGATCATCATGCGCGGATTGGGTGCCGAGGACTACGAGGTCCAGGACCTGAAAGGGCTCAACGTTTTTGCCCAGGCCTCCGGTAAGAACGTACCGCTGACGCAGGTCGCAGAAGTCGGCGTGGAATGGCAGTACGCCAAGATCAAGCGCCGCGATCTGTACCGGACGATGACGATTGCCGCTGACGCCCGCGAGGGACTGACGGCCACCGATCTCACCTCTAAACTCACTCCGAAACTGGAAGAGTTAGCGAAAAACTGGCCCGCCGGCTATACCTACGAACTTGGCGGTGAAAGCGAGCAGAGTGCGGAGGCGATGATGGCCGTAGCCAACAAACTACCGCTGGCCGGCTTCATCATCATTATTCTACTGATGATCCAGTTCAACAGCTTCCGGAAGATGGGGATTGTGCTGGCCACCATTCCGCTGGGTATTATCGGGGTGATTATCGGACTGCTGATCTTCAACTCTTACTTCGGGTTCATGGCTTTCCTGGGGGTAATTTCCCTGGCCGGCATCCTGATCAACAACGCTATTGTGCTGATTGACCGGATCGAGATCGAGGAGAAAGACGGGAAGACGGAGTTTAGGGCGATCATCGATGCCTGTAAGCAGCGCTTCCGCCCGATCCTGCTGACCACCTTCACCACGGCCCTTGGTTTGATCCCACTCTACCTCGGTGGTGGGTTGATGTGGGAGCCGATGGCGGTTGCGATCATGATAGGTCTGCTGTTCGCTACGGTGATCACGCTGTTGTTCGTGCCGGTGATGTATAAACTGTTATTTAGAATTAAAGAGAAGGCGCCGGCGCAGGCATAACATATAGCTTTGAACAACACGTTTTTTTCAGGAGCGGGGACCGGATTACCGGTCTCTGCTCTTTTTTTTAATCATTTTCCTTGCGCTCTGACTACTTAAAATTGTAAGAGGCCTAAAAGAAAATTGCAATTTTGACTATTTAGTTCTATATTTGCAGAACCAAAGGAATACAAAGAACACTTTAGTACAAACGTAACCAACCAATATCATGCAAGCCCTTCAATCGCCAACCAGCTACACTTTTCCCGCCCAGGTCATCCAGTTGAGGCCAACGTCGGCCCCACTGACCAACGTCCGTACAATTGACGTATACGAGCCGGAAAATCTAGGGTTGGTCATTTCCGGGCCACTGGGTAACGAGCAATTCGATTACATACGTGCCGCGTACGAGAAAAAGCTTGAGCTGACCACCTACCCACATCTCTACCTTGAACTGCACTGCTGCAACCGAACCTCCCCCCAACAAATATGGGATGAGCTGACGCACGAACTGAAAATAATGGGAGATTTCTGCCGCATAGCCATCGTCCGTTCCGCCGGGGCAGACGTCAACACCGGCGTTCTTGACGTACCTGGTGTGATCATTCACCAGTTTCAACTAGCTGATGCGGAAGTCGCTAAGCAGTGGCTTATTTGAATTCTTCGAATTCAACCTTCATTTCAACTAACTATAGCTAACAAAACGATCATGACTACTTCCGAACTCACCCTTCTCAACGGCCCACTTTACCAAGAATGTATTGGCCTGGCCATCACGCTGACCAAGGAAAAGAATATAGCCAGGGACTTGGTCCAGGAAGCTTACTATTTCGCGAACAAGCGCCACGAAACTTTTGCGGAGGGGTCTAACCTAAGCAGCTGGATCAAGACCATTGTGTACAACGTCTTCGTTTCGGATTATCGCAAAACCAAGCGTCGCCGGGAAATGATTTCCGCAAAACCGCCAGCGGATAGCTGGATGTACAAAAAGTCGATAGATAATCCTGCTGAAGGAGAGTTGGGAGCCGAGGACTTGAGTCGGATTGTTGAGGGGGTTCCCACTATCTACCGTCAGTGCTTTCTCCGCTTCGTCAACGGAATGACCTACGCCCAGATTGCCAACAGCATGAACCTACCCGTAGGTACGGTTAAGAGCCGGGTGTTTACCGCTCGACAATTAATGAAGGAGCACTTGCTGAAGGCACAATTGATCGCTGCCTAGAAGCGCAAACAGCACCTCAACTATTCACATCCAGCTCTCTTCCGGGTTTGATCTTAAGGAAGTAACAAATGTGATACCGTCGAAAACCAAGCCCGGAAAGGTTGATTTGAAACTCCTCCCCTACTTTTCTAAAAGACACGCAGGTGTTAGTAAAAAGGACACATATTTTGTTCGGTAAAGAACAAACTGATCGTGTTTTTATTTATCTTGCAGTGTCAACAGACAGCCCGAATATTAACTCCCCCCATCATTTTAAAGATGAAAGACCTCAAAGAAAAAGTAGAAGAAGTTGGTATCTTTTTTGAAAGTACCGGCCTCACCCCCATGGAAGCGCGGGTATTTTCCTTACTCCTGCTTTCCGACCCACCCCAGCTGGATTTTTTTGCCATTCAGGAGTTTCTGTCGGCTAGCAAGAGTACCATCAGCAATGCCCTGAAACGACTGATGAACGAAGGCCGTATCGACTACATGACCAAGCCGGGCGATCGGAAACGCTACTTTAAGGTTAGCCCCGGTAAGTGGCTGGAGCAGATCAAGATTCAGTTTGCGGCGGTGCAGCCGTTTGTGACAACGATGCGGGAAATTGGTCGGGTACGGAAAGACATGGACAGCCCGGAGTTGAACGCTAAGTTGAATACTATTCAGGAGTTCTTTGAATTTTTGGGGGAGGAGTTTCCTAGGATGATGGAGCGGTGGGAGGCGCGGTCATAAATTTAATGTTCCCGCAGGAATAACTCACATTATAATAGTGTTGAGAATTTCTCTCGCAAGTCTCTTTGTTCTTGGTGGGCGTATAGGTCGTCGTGTCCCATACCGATGGCTTCATAGGGATCGAATGAAGCATCGTCTTCCATAGCTTTGTAGCTATACTCATGAATTTTATCATGGATATCATCTAGTTCGACGCCAAGTCGACCTTCAACTAGTCGAAGTTCGAAAGAAAGGTTGTCTACAGGATTTCTTTTTACTTCCTGAAGTAGAATGTTACTTAGCCGAATAGCGTATCTGTCCGCCAGATCAGTTTTTATTAAGTCGTCGTAATATCGAACAGGGTAGAATGCTTTCAACTCTTCAATGATGTCACGATGTTCGTAATTCTTGATGGCCGGTAGTAACATTTCAGCTAACTCCGCAAAAGGCACGATAGGTATCACAGAATCGTCAGGTTGTTCATCTGGGCCTAAATCATAATGAGCCAGTAATTTGATGAACTTACTTAAAGCATCCCGGTCGTATTTTTCATAAATTTTCCGCTGAACAATGGCCGTTAGTTCACTTCTTATGTGCTCTTTGGTCCCGCTCGAACTTGCCCCTATCGTATGAGACATTCCGTTTAATTGGTGGACGAGACTACCATCTTCATCAGACAGGGAATTTGCTCCAAACAAGCCTGATTTTCCGATAATTGGGAAGCCATACTGTTCAATCAGTTTAGCTTCGTAAGCTGATTTTAGCGTTTGGGGAATAACAACCATACGACTCTCGTCTCCAAAAGGTAGCTTACTGTAATCTGAATACACATAGATTGATGTTAGTTGCGAGTGAAAAACGGCTTTGTCTATAAGGCGCGCGAGCAATCGTTTATGGTCCTCAACGTAGTAAATGAGAAAGTCACGAATGGATGGGTTAATAAAATTAACCATGGTTGTCTTCCTAACCGTTCGTTGATCTATAAACACATTGTTCAGCATCGATAAGGTAGCGGTGAACTCAGGTTCAAAAAGTGGTTCCTTAGAATAGCTTTCAACGGCTTCAAACAGCACACTATACTCAGTCATTCCGTTGAACGTAAGTAGTATTAGCAATATGTCTTGGGCAAGATCATTGATTCCCGTTCTAAAAGCGTACTCCCACACACTAAAAGGGTTATCGAGGAAGGTCTCAATCTTCTTTTTCAGTTCCTTCTGACTAAGTGATTCGATAGCGGAACTTTTGAAAATAGCCTCAACAATGCGCGGGTTGAAATTATCGTGTCTTACGATTGGGAGGTACTGCTCGGCTATAATAAAGTCGTACAATTTTGAAACTGGAAAATCAGCTGAATACAAATGCTGATAAACAATATCAGCACGGTCAGACATGTGATGATGGCTTACTTCGACAACGGCTGCACTTCGCTGCTTAAGGTATCGATTCATTCGTTCGTACTCTTTCCTGGCCTCATTGAGTAGATAGTTTCGTGAAATTAAAATTGTGAACGTATTCTTGCTTTCCCGACTAATCTCCAACAAGGAGATTATGTCTTCCTGTTCCCCGGGGCGCAGTCGTTTATCCATAACATTCTCACCAAGGAAATCGTCGTAGATGAATATCTGTTTTTTTTCGGGGATAAACTGACGAAGCGCATCGTTGATATTATCACCAACCACTTTGACCTCAAAACCATATGCGGTTAACTCTATCGCCAGCATGTGCGCTACGGCGGACTTCCCGACGCCTGGGTCTCCTGTAACTATAATTCCTCGTTCCTTGGTTAATGCTTCTAAGCAGTTGAGGTAGTTAAAATCCTGTGCGTATGTTTTAATGGTCCGCTTTGCCTTACGCATGAAAAATCGATTACGATTTACCAAGTCAAGATTGATCATTCGATCAAGTGCATCGCCGTTTTGCAACCACAGCTTAACCCACCTACGTTCAATTTCAGGGTTTCTGGAAATCAGGTTATTCAAGTCTTCTCTACCATAAATTTGATTCTCGAATTCGATCAAGGGGGATAGTGACTTCGCAATTTTCTCTTTATCGGCCGGTCCCAAAGGGAGACTAGTTGCCAGAAAATATTTAAGGTCATTCTCCCTCTTCTCCATTTTTACCACCTCTTTGCGAAGTGCTGGCAAGAGTGACTCTATCGTTGCGTATCGTTTGCACTGAAGAATGATTTCAAAATTCTTGTCAATAGCAAAACGGCCATCTAAGCCAAGGTCTGGTCCTGGCTTAAATGATTCAAACCTTATCCCAAGATCAGCCTGAATCAGATCACGGGAAAGGTCCTCGAATTCTAATGGAGAGAGTTTATGTAGGTCGTAGTTGGTCATCGATTTAGTGCGATAATGAGAGACTGGTGTAAAGATAGATGGGTACCTAACACCTAAGCATAATTGACGGAGCCTTTCTTCTTATTTATGCATCATAACTAGTTCCGTTGCCAGGCCCGTAAGAAAGTTTGCAGCTGTATTGTACAAATACCATATACATCTTTTAGCTTGCACCCATGAAAGGCGAAAGACAATTCGGCCACCCATACATAGCCGCAACTAACGGGTCCACCCGACTAAAACGCATCCAACTCAACGACAAGCTGATCAGTGAGGGTTGGTTGCAAGAAAAGCTACACTTATTTCCTGACATTCTGCCTCTGGATGAATTGGACCCTTCCTTTCGGAATTCCATTTCTCTATGCCGGGAAATGTCGGTGGCCAGTGGGAGAATTGATAACCTTTACCTCTCCCCTACCGGGCATTTGACGCTGGTTGAAACGAAGTTGTTTCGAAATCCTCAAGCACGACGGGAGGTAGTTGGTCAAATTATTGACTATGCCAAAGATTTAAGTCGGTGGACCTTTATAGATTTGGACGCAGCGGTACGAGTCGCCAACAGATCGTCTGGTAGACATGAAACTGGAATTATGGAACTTCTATCGCAGGAAGATCTAATGGACGTGGACAACGAGGCGCACATGATCAATGCAATTGACCGTGGGTTACGGCGGGGTGAGATGCTACTACTGGTTGTCGGAGACGGTATTCATGAAAGCGTGGAGGATATGGCAGAATATATTCAAGTGGCGCCTCAACTACGTTTTGGTCTAGGGTTGGTAGAATTACAACTATATGCGCTCCCTGAAGTCGAAGACCTCCTGATTATACCGAGAGTCGTAACGCGGACGCGGGAGGTTGTTCGGGCGGTGGTCCACGTAAATACAAGTGCCGGAGGATTGGTAGAAGTTTCCGCAGAGGTGACTAAGCCCGAGTCGGAGGATACGGGCTACCGAACAAGTATTGGAGAGGCTACTTTTTTCGAGGAACTCTTGGTAAATACCGATGAGCAGCAAGTCTCCTATGCCCTGGATTTTTTGTCGCGATCGCAGGATGCAGGGTACGTTGTGGAGTGGGGATCAAGTAGCTTTTCAGCCAAGTACCCCGATCCTAATGGAAGCTCTGCATTGATCTCTTTGTTTGTAGTAAACAGATACGGTGGCTTCTACCTAATGGCCACCGAACGGCAGCTGGCAAAGATTGGTGTCGAAAGCGACCTCGGTATACAGTACGCCCGACGGATGGCATCGGTAATTCCTGGGGCTCAACCTGGAGTTGGGGCTAAGAGTTGTTTGCGAAATTATATGAAGTTACCGGTCGTTGGACCGGTTGCGGACGAGGTGCTAACAACGGTTGGTTGGTTTGTAGAGAGGATTGAGGGAAATGAGTCCAACGATACTCAAGTGGTCTAATGTGTTTCAAAAGAGTTAAGGACAGTCTTGAGTTTTATGGCGGCGAAGATCTCGAAGGCGGCGAGTTTATCATTATCTGTAACTTGAACGAAAGATACCTGTTGCTGGAGTAACCAATTCTGAATTCGCTTGATTTTTGGTTTAGGGTATTGTGCCCGATTATCAACCTCTACTTTCAATACTCTCGAGGCCACTTTGTATGCCATAGACGCAGCATTGTGATTAGGCTGCTTAACGTGCTGAGCAAGACGATTAATTACGTTCTTAGCGATTCCTACATAGAATGGCTTACCCTGATTGAACCATACATAAAGCCCCTTGAAGTCAGTCGGTTCAGAGTCTTTGAGTCCTGGTAAAAGAGCCTCTATTTTTGAACTCTCAAAAACCAATTCCTTAGCCGTAGCGACTCCTTTTCCAGGACCAAGAATTTCGCTGACGGTGTAGTGATATTTCTTGTTTTTAAGTAGTTTGATCCAGTCATTAAAATCGGAGAGGTCAGAAAAGGGGAAGTCCCCTACCCTCTTTTGATTGAGAAGGGCCACAATGGCTTTATCTAGTTGGATGTCATTCATGGGTAGAAATTACGTTTCGAAGAAAGTTTTGGTACATCAAAAGAGTTTCTACGGACTTCTTGGTATCTAAACCAGTAGGGAACCAGTCTTCTCGTGGGACAAAGGCAACGGTCATAAAGTTGGCCCCTCGGATAGAAAGCGATCGTTTAATTAGCCGCTTTTCATTTCGTTCTCTGATTGTATTTCCAGAGACATCCCCTTTAACCATCCCCATCTTCTTCGCTTTTCTATCAATCAAAGTAAAAAGACTGCTGCCTAATAGACCAGATTGAGCCTCAGGAGCTACCGGCCCAAGTTTAAACGTAAGCACACCATTCTTTTCGATTTGGAGATAGGCTGGTTGGCCATGAAAGCTAAAGCGCTTATCATCCGGCCACCAACACCCGTGAAAGCCCCCCTGAGGATTAGGCACATAACCGTATAAATCAAAATAGATTTCAGGTCTTTCACAAAGGATCTGGTGATAAAAGCCAATCCAAGCATCGTGCGTCCAGTTATCGACTGGTTCCGTTCGGAAGCTATCTATTCGCTTTTGATACTTTGATAGATGTCTACTGAAGTCTCGGAAAACAGTGTTATTGCTTGTGGCTGCTGATTGATCCCTCATGAAACCGAGCACATCCTTACGGGTAACAACCTTAAAATTTTTGACCAAAATTGATCCATAATCTGCTTGGTTTCCGGTTCGGAGGTAGACTCCATAAAAGTTCTGCCCCGCCTCTGGGTAAATTCCTTTTGCAGCATTAATATACTTGTCCAGGTTATTGTAACTCCCAGCGTGGATTTTATCTTCGATGACGAGAGCTATTGTTCGCCCATCAGCAAAACTCAATTTCGCTAAAACATCAATATTTACTTGCTGGGACTTAACCTCTACGGAAGTCAGGTTGTCGGTATTGACACCGTGATCACGTAATAGCAACTGTAGAAAAGAAAGCCCAACCTGATGCATGACTAAGTCTCCATCAGCAGTATAGGTGGTAGGGTTTGCCCATTCAAGTAAGTAAGCGATGAAGGCATCCTGGCTCAGTTCCGAAGTTGCGTGGGTAAATATATTGGGTGCAGAAGAAGCTATCATCATATTAGAGTTCACTTTTTAAGTAGTTGAAACTTACGTTTGACCTTTGCGGTTGAAGTTTTACCTAAATCCAGATTTATGACAATAGCGGAAGTACATAGACATCTACGTGAAACCACCCAAGCCCTAAATGCTAAAAGTCTTCCTAACGTATTATTAAAAGACTCCGTTCCCGAAGATGTTAAACCAATTAAGTGGGAAGTTCTCATCAGCGGTTTCTCCATGAAGTTAGGGAAGTTGGAGTCAAAGTTCTCAACACCTATTATGGAAGATGGGAAAGTTAAGGTTCAGCACTACCCTGATCTAGAATTATTCGGGGAAGATGGATTTAACTACATCGCTCAACGGGCTAAAGAAGTAAAGAACCCATACTTACGGATACGTTACAACCAATTACTCTTTAAGAGTAATCGCCGGCGTAATCAACAAGGCGAATTGATTGTAGATGAGAGCCTCAAGCTTTTGAGAAACAAAAATGAACTCGGCTATAGTCCACGAAACACTTGGCACCTGCTATTAAATGCTTTTTGTATGTCGTTGAGTGTAAAGCAGTATCGACTCTCAGAAATATCTGAAGCCTTGCTAGATATAATAGTAAATCAGCCGAAGGAATTTGCTCATTTAAGTACTGCCGTATCAATTGTTAACGACTCTAGGAAGAGAATCTCTAAAGACATCCTCAAAAGGATTCACGATGCTCTAATCCCCTCCATCGAGGAAGTAATTAAAGAAGGAGATACCTTCGTTGGAATACCGTTCCTTACAAACCTAAGCAAGTTGGGAGCCAGCCTTGGTGAAGACGTGAAGCCGTATCATTTGGCAAAGGGAAAGACGTACGAAAGACGCGGTGATATCCAATCAAATGATGACAATAACAACTTGTCGGCAACTATCTCCTACACGGACGCACTGGAATGCTACAAGCAGGCTGGAAACGCGGAGAGAATGGATGCGTTAGGAGTGAAGTACGCCAAGATTAAAGAGAATGTAAAGCTGACAAATATTCGAGTTGGCGGACCAGACCAAGTAAGTGAAGAAACACAAGATCTATTTAGAAGTCTGCTGAAGCAAGCCGCTACGCTTGAGGCTGACCAACTGTTTACGATGTTAGCTTCTTCTAAATGGCTGCTCCCGTTTACAGGGGCAGACGGTAAGGTCCCCGAAAGGACGACCGCAGACATTTTCAGCGTTTTCACTACCGCTAATTATGACATTAACGGAAATGCAAAAGTTGAATACGGAGCTTCCGATAGCAGCTTACTATTCAACCAGTATGCAATGGAATTTGGAATGTTTCATGGACAGCTGATTCGTTCTATTTTTCTACAGGGCATGGACGATGGGAAAATCAGCTTTGATAGCCTGATGAAATACTTGGTGAAAAATACGTGGCTGGGCCAGGTTCTAACGGAAGAAAACGCAGCAGGGGAAGTGCGTACTTACTCTTGGGCATTCTCCATAAGCAGTTACCTTTTGGAATTTTTCATGCAACTTGAAGCAAAGTTCCTTTACCCTGACATTCCCGTTAATTTTCAAGCTGCGTTGGAGGGCTTAGCACTTAAGTTCGAGCCAATTGCAAGGGACCTTGTTAGCCGTTTAGATAAAAGCACCATCAAGTCTGCTAAAAGTGGTGTAGTCAGAGAAATACTTCTTGAAGAGTTAATTGATAAGATTGAAGCGCTGGATGTAATTAGCGCGCAGGACATTTTGTTCTTCAAATACCTTTTCACTAACAACGGGAGGAACATCAGAAATAACGTGGCTCATGGTTTCCTGCGGCCGCATCATTGTGGCCCGACTGATTGCATTTTGATCATCGCGAGTTTCCTACGAGTAGGATCATTTCGGTTTGTTCTGCAAGGCGATGAATAAGAGAGGTTTTACTGGAAACTAGCCTACAGAATCCTAGATTCCCGCACTCACTCTCGAATCACCTTATTCGCTCTCTAAAAAACTATTCAGGTGGTTTGTTGGCTTGGCGCCTTGACTCCTTTGTCCCACAATTCAGCACCAAATACCTCTAGCGTGGTTTAGCTGCTTATGTAAAGCTTTTTACAGTTTGAAGTTGTTGCTTTAGAGAACCCAAATCAAAAGTAACCTAAATGACACTAATCGCTGGAATGGTCTCTACGGATAAGGTGACTGTAATGTCTGACATAGGAATTACTTCTTCTGATAAGTCTCAGTACGACTATAGAACTTCTCTGCTAGCTGGAGAAGGTCTTTCAGATGATTCTTCCTTCATTGAGGAGCTGTGTCATAAAGTTATAACATTGGGCACTAATGCTATGCTTGCGTTCTCAGGACAAGTAGTTTCAGCATTGGATCGCATTAGGCTCATCAAGGCAGTTTATGACAACGAAAATCCGGAACAATCCATTAGATGGGTACTGGATAAGGACTCAACTGATCAATATTCATTCATTATTGGAGTGCGCAATCCCGGTTCAGACTTCAAGCTCATTGGGTTCAACGTAAACAAGGTTAAAGGGGTCAGTTATTCCGACAACCTGATGTTCTCCGGGACAGGAACAGATGATAAATCCTTCATGGCGGATGCTGAAGATTTAATTGAGCTCCATTACAGTCTAAAAAAAGAAGTTGGAGTACCACTTCTCATAGCTGGTCTAACCGATTTAGGGTTAGAGCATAACTTGAAGAAGAACTGGGTCTCCGGGCCAATGATCGCTTGCACCCTTTGTGGTCTGTCGGCAGTGAACTGGAATAGTAGTTATTCCATCGTCTATTATAATGGTGCTACGATGCAGATTTCAAGGTGCTTCTCAATTTATGTAGCCGGAGGGATTGCCCGTTATTTTTCAACCGTCACAAGTGCTGAGAATCAGCGGAATTGGATTTTAAGTGCCGATGGATTGGTGACTAAAGAACTTCCCTTGAAAAAAGTGGTACACAACATTGATTCCTGGGACAAGCAACATCGGAAAAAGTACAATGAGCAACTCGACACTTTTAACGGTGCGCCTATCTTATTCATAGACGAAAGAACCGGAGGACCTAAGAAGATTACATTCGTTGCCCAAAAAGCTAGATCGAGAAACCTGATAAAGGTTAGTCCAGACACAATCATAAATGGTGCACAGGTCGTAAGTGGTTACGACATAATAATGACGAAAGGATTTGCGCTGGGTCTGGCTAACCCTTCTCCAAATGATGCTCTAAAAACAGGAGTTGTAATTTCTCCTTGAATAAAAAGGATCTCGAATAATAATTACCTAAGAATTTTTAAAAAACCAGACTTTTAAATCTTCGTTATCTTTTGTCATTTTAGGTTCTATTTCCAAGGAATTTCGCAACATGAAGCGCCCGCCAACCACCTTATTCGCTCCTTATAAAGCTAATCAGGTGGTTGGCGGGGTCTTGTCCTTTGTAGCCTGACCCAAGTATACCGGTAACCGGGTAACTCAGCTTCTTTGCTTCTCAGCCCTTTCTTTGCACCAGCGATCGCGCCTAATTGGATATAATCAGGGGCCGCAGAAAACTTAAAAGCTTATTCAAGTTCGCACTCCCCTACCCTATTACTTCAACCGACTAACAGCACTCCGCACCTTAGACACTTCCTTCTTCAAATCCACCACCCCGGCGAACTGCTCCGGGAAGCGCTCCTGGACGATCATCTTGAAGATCGCCCGGAAAGCAGGATTGGCCATATTTTCAGCATTGGAGAGGTCCGCCTTGTAGCCGGAGCCACGGCGCTTCTTGGCTGTCTCAAAGGCATTCTCCTTAGCATCAGGATTTTTTTCAAAAACGGCGCGGCAGGCTTCGTCGGTTTTCTCGCGGAGGCGCTCGTTGAGCTGTACTTGTAAAGCTTTCATTTCTTCCAACTTGGCGGCGCGCGCTTCGGCCTTCTTTTTAGAAAGGTTCTCCTGCTTCAGTTTCTTACCCGCAGTTTCGACCAGGTCGGTGGTGGAGACCATCTTCTGAAGGTAGCCGCCTACGTTCTTGATCTTATCGCCGGCCTTCAGCTTGTTGAGGGTGTAGGTGATGCCCTGCTGAATTTGCTCCGCCGGGTACTGCTGCACCCACTTGCGGACGGTAGAAGCGACCACCCACTCCCCTACTTGCTGCAGGAAGCGGTTGACCAGGCGGTCCTCGTCGTTGGGATCGATAAACGGGAGTTCGGGCGTAACGTCCTCCAGCTCGATGATTTCGTTCTTGAATACGGTGAAGGTGATGGCGGTGATCTTACGGCCGGTCTTGACGGGGTCGAACTCGAAGCGGATGTCCGTATTGTTATTGATGTGCTTCTGGGCCTTGTTGAGGATCTTCTGCTTGAAGCTGCCGAACAGCGGGTAGAGGTCTTTCACTTGCTTGACCCCGTCCTTATCAAAGGAGATCTCGGCGGCGCCAATCATTTCTTTGAGTTCGGTGAACTCGATGGTCTTTTTCTTCCGGAACTCGAAGCTTTTGAGAATCTCATACATCCGGAAGGCATAGGAGTTGGGGAGGCGGAGGATGTATTTAAGGTCGTAGGAAGTGTATTCCTTCAGCTCAAGTAGGTAAGGCTTCAGTTCGGCGGCGAACTTGACCTTGATGAAGGCATCAGGCTTACCTTTGATCTTCTTCTTGGTAACCGTCAGGATGCTAGTGTTAACCTCGTAGATGTCGCCGTTCTCGGTCGTCTCCGGAAAAGTGATGGAGCGGTTACGGAGCGAGTCGGCGGCTTCGCGGATGTACCGGTAGGCCGACTTGTCGGTGAAGAGCTGAAAATCGTTGATGATGTCGCGCGGGTAGATATGGTACTCCTTATTGTCCTCATCCGTATGATCGATCATCATGATCATTTTGATGAAGATGCGAGTTTCCCACATATTGAGCTTGTATCTGGCGTCGACCAGGAGGTTGGACTTCTGGACACGGCTCTCGGAAGCTCTCTTTAGATGTTGCGGCATGGTGGAGGTTTTTAAAGGCGGGAAAAGAATCACCCGCTAACTATACCCATACTTAAAGGTAGGTATAGTAAAGAGTAGTTGGCCTGGATTCAGCAACTAATTTGCCTGTAAAGCTGAACTATATCCAATTCCTACCTTTCTATATCCGATTCCTACCGTTTTGGCCTAAAACGCGTTCCATTTTGAAATTTAGGGGCAGAATCCAGACCTCCTCAAACTCACTAACCCGCTTGATGGTACAGTAAACCCGCTAAACGGTATAGTTGACCCGCTTGATGGTATAGCAAACCCGCTTGATGGTATAATACTCCCGCTTAATGGTATATTTCACCTTGCATAATATTGAAAATCAGATAGTTACAAGCTTCTAACTATAACTATGTAAACTTATAAAAATAAACAGCAGTCGGATTATCACCCGCCTGATGGTATAGTTTGCTGTTTTCCTTAAAAGATTTAGGTACTCGCCCAAGGATGTCTATTCCGGGCAACCCGGTAGATGGTATAGTTAAACGGTATTTGACACTTTTTCGGAGACTTTTACCCGGTAGACGGTATAAATGGTCCAATAAGAAGGCTTCTCCTCGACCAAGACCCGGCAAATGGTATAGATACTCAAAGCTTTAGTACCCGGTAGATGGTATAGTTTGCTCACAAGAGGCTATTTCTTGCTCTGACTGAACGTTTGCTTAGCTCTGCACCCGGTAGATGGTATAATTCAGCAGCTACCCTTTTGTCTCTCTCGAACCCGGCAAATGGTATACTTTCAATAATCAACCTCTATCATGGTTGAGAGGCCTCTGCTACTTCTCGTACCCGGTAAATGGTATACTTGGTGTTGAAGCTGCTTCTGCTCGTGGCCTGAAGCGGAAATAGGAAGGTCCGGTGTACCACTACCCGGCAAGTGGTATAGTTAGTGTAGGGCAAATAGAAAGGGTAGAAACGAATTGCTCGCCCCTACCCTATTCTCGTATCCGTTACTGTACCCGAAACCGGGTATATTTCTAGTCTCCGATGGATTCCTCAATGATCCTCAGCATGTGGGCCTTGATGGTTACCCCGTTTTTAAGGGTGTGCATTTTTAGCTTCAGATGCAAGGACTTTGGCACGTCAAATGTCATCCGCATGAATGGTTCTTTTTCTTCCGGAGAGGCTTGCTTTGGCGCCGCTTTCTTTGTCCTGGTGGCTGGTTGCTTAGTTGCTTTAGGTTTGGGGCTGCTTGGCTTCCTGGAAGACTTTGTAGTGGGCGCGGCCGCAGGTGCAGTGGTAGTTGGAGGCGGTGGCGGATTATCCGCTACTTTTTGCACTACTGCGGCTTCCTGAGCTTCGTCGGTGACAACTTCTCTTCTTAGGGATGGGCGACCTACTTTTTGGCGGTTGGCGAGGAGGTCTTTCTTGGATTTTGCCATGATGTTTTTCTTTCTCCCCGGATTCTGCTTCCTGCTGCGCAGTTCGCTTCATCCGGGGTTAAAACGGTTTGACTCCTCCAGAGTCAAATGTTAGGTTAAGTTAATAAGTTTTTAAGCTGGTTTAAGTGCTATTGTGAGGATCTCTTCGATTAGGGCTTCGATTTCTGCTTTGGCCTTCTTGTCGCCGAGTTCAACTACGCCGTAGCCGATGGAGTTGGCTTCACCGTAGGCTACCCGGTTGTGCATGACGGTATCGAACATGCCTACTTCGTAATGCTTGCTTAGCTCCTTGATGTCCTTGATGCCTTCGGAGTGGAGGGTGATGCCGTTGCGGAAGCCGTTGGCAAGCAGGTGGGCTTCGATCTTCCCGCCGCCTTCCTCCTTGGCTTCTTTGATCTCCTGGAAGCGGGCCAGCAGCTTCTCGGTCACCTTGATGTCGGAGCCACCGGTGGTGTTGAGCGGAATGAAGAGGTAGTGGCTAATGTACATGGCCTTGACGGCTACCGGAGAAAGTGTTGGAGGACAGTCTATAATAAGGACGTCGTACTGGCCATCGGCGTACTGCTTCTTCACCTGGGAACTGAACGACTTGGGGTTGGTCAGCTGGATACAGGTGATTTGTGGCTCGATTTCGTTTTCGTGCCGCATCTCCGCCCAATCCATGGTTGCGGCGGTGACGTCGGCGTCAACGATGCAGACTTTGTAGTCGCGGTGCGCCAGAGCGACCGCCAGGTTTTGGGTTAGGGTGCTTTTGCCGACACCGCCTTTATAGTTTACGGAAGAAATAATCATGCTTGGGTGATTTGTGGGAAGACCACGTTTGAGAATAACTTAATTAAGATTAGACTTAAAAACTTATTACTGCTAAAACTTAATTACGATTTTGCTTAAAAACTTACTCTAAGTGATTTTCTCTGGAAGCAAAAGTAAGTCTTTAAGTTTAACCAGCAAAACTTACTTAAGATAAATCTTACTTAAGTTAAGTCTTAAGTAAGAATAAACTTAAAAACTTAAATTTACTTGTGATCTAAACTTATTTAAGTTTAGATGGTGCGGGAATGCTACTGTGTCTTAAAAACTTATTTAAGTTTTGATGAATATCCTTTCTTGCTGCTGCTCTAAATTCAGGATAGTTGCTCTTTCCGATCCGGTGCAGAAGTGTGCGGCTGGGAAGGAATAGGTTTTAGTGGCTCAGGATTCACAATTAAGGCTTTGAACATGGCTGTGGGTATAAAGCCTGCTAAAAATGCAGCAGAGGGCAGCTATGAGGGCGAAGGAGCTCTTTAATCTGTGGGTAAGGTTAGTATACTTTAAGAATGGCAAGTCTTTTGACTTAAAAACTTATTTAAGTTTCAGCGTGGTTGTGCCCTGCAATAGCTCTGTTTTAAGGGCGCTAACACTGAGATTTCTAACGATTGTCTTGAGTTGTTGTAACCGGTGAATCATAGATGACAACGAAGGTGGCGATACCAGTAAGTTCCAGGGTAGGGGAGAGGCTGGCGTTGTACTTCAACTGCGCGGCGGTTACTTTTTCCTCGTATTTTATTCTATCCGCAGCGCGTAATTCAGCAATTTGGACATTGATTTCACGGATGGTTTCATTGATGCTGTCTACTTGTTGGGACTCCTTTTGCAGCTTTTTAAGCTGTTCGTTGGCTCTTTGTTCTTCGTATAAGTCGGTAGTTTCGTCACGAATTACCTCCAGCGTAGTGATGCGTTGACGCAGATTTTGGGCAGAGATTTCCTGCTCTTGACGCCTTTTACGGAGCTGTTCGATCTTTAATTCGAGACTCTTGATGCGGGGGCTGTGGTGAAATTTGATGTTTGCAGCACTTACATCATCGGGTAATTCGAAGATAGACAGATGCTCGACCAGCTTCAAATCAAGTGCTCGGCTGTTAGTTTTCTCTTGGCTAGTGGCAGTTTTATAGTTGGCAGTGAATGCTTCGTTGGCTGATAATTGGATGTGGTAGAGGATGTCTGAATTGACTAGTCGGTCGAGACTGTCAGCAGAGATGGCAACAAAGCTTCTCCGGGCGAGCTCGAATTTTCGTCCGGTGTGAACGGGGATAACTTCCAGTATGGTGCGGGGACTATTTGGGCTTGCGTCGAGGTACTCCCAGCCGGTGTCAGGATTCCAAAGATCAGCTGAGGTACCCGTACATTCGATGACCAGGCCAGAGCCGGTCAACTCCGTAGTGGCTTCCCGGTAGCGGTAATTGACCTGGAGGATATCATCGGCCTTTTCAAATTCTGACTGAAGGTGGGTCATAGTGCCAAAGAGTCTGTTGTAAGAGGTCCAAAATCCGTCGGCCATAAGGGGCTGCAGAAAGATTCCGGAGAGGATGAAGAAGCCGAAGACAGCGATTTCGGAACGGGGATTGTTGGACCTCAATCTCAGCTTAGGATCGGAGGGGATAACACAGGGCGCTTTATTGTAGGGATAAAAGAGCGGAACCCCTTGCACAGTCATCATGTCGAAGATGATGTGTGAACTGTACGCGAGGAGAAAGACGGTAGGGTAGGGGGCCTCGCTTCCAAGAACTTTGCCTGCACCTGCGACCGCGCCATATCCTAATAGCATGAATAGCAAGCTATGCGTGATGGTCCGGTGGCCGAAACGCCGATTGATAGCTTTCGAGATCGGTTTGAAGGTTCGGCCCCAGATCGAGGAGGGAAGATCTATGTCAGCAAAGGTTGCGGCCAGGACGGTCATGATGATTAGTCCGGGATGGTTGAGGATGTTGACGCCGGCGAAGGCACCGAAGACACCGGTGAAGACTATGCCGCCGGCTATGTGGTTTGGAAGGGTCATGGGATAGACGCGCTGCGCGCTTTTAGAAGTTAGAAATTAGACTGCCTGCGACCTTTTAGAGCTACCGCACATGGATGCTCACTTTGTTCGTGGCCACCGGAGTGACAGGTGAGGTAGTGGGCGGGGACGCAGGATGCAACGGAAGGTTTGAGAAGCAGGGTAAGTGAGACCCGGTAAATGGTATAGTTGGAATACGTCTAGCCTGGAGGCTGTAAAACCTATACGTATTTGCGTTTACCGAAGCGGAGGATTGATCTTGCAAAGAGGGCGAAGACGAGGAATGCGCCACCGATGAGTCGGAAGGCACCGGCATCGGTACCCATTTCGCCACCTACATAGCGAAGGATCATCAGGGAGCTGAGGGCGATAATGATAGGAAGGCTCATGTCGACTTCCTTTAGTGCGGTGGTGTGGGTGATCTTCTGGACTAACTCGGTGGAGACGTAAGGCTCACGACGGAAACGCTCGATAAGTTCGAGAATGAACTTAGGGTTTCCGTTGGTGGCGCGCCAGACATGACCCTTGTACATTTCCCAATCTTCGATGCGATCGGTAAAGTCCTGGCTACCACGAGTGATCAGCTCTATGGCCTCATTCCGGGATAATCCCTTGATTTCGATTTTATCGAAGTTAGATAGAAAAGAGACTTGGTTCAGCTTGATCTTTCGCGCGGCGATGATCATGTGGAAGTGGCCGTTGAGTTTCTCCAGGGTAGAGATTCCCATCGGGGTGATGCGGGTGGCATCGTCGATTACGATGGTGTACTCGTGTTTGGTGGTGGTTCGGATTAGGAGCTCGCAGAGTCGTTTGATGGATTCCTTGGAGATGATCTTTTCTACGTCGGTATCGGTGCCGTAGAGCAGGTCTTTGATTTTGTCCTTGTCTCCCTCGAATAGGGTAAGCACCATACCGGCCAGGGTTCCCTTGATGGCAGTCATATCGTCGATGCGGAGGACTTTGCCGAGGCGGCCGTTGTCGGTCAGGTTGGTGGTCAAGTGGGTTTTGCCCATGCCTTGCTCACCGGTGATAAGGATGTTGACCTTCTTTTCCGCCAGGTCTACAATCTTTGCTATCTCATCTTTCCGACCGATGTGAACTTGCAGACCTCCAACCATAACGGGCATAATGTCTACCCGGCGGCGGGGAGTTAGTTTACGGTACATCCTTGCCCACCATCCGTTCTGCTCGATGGAAGAGATGGCGGCTTCTTTCGAGTTTCTGGAGGCATGAATATAAATTTCGGTAGTGGCGGTCTTGTCGTGTCCAGCCAGCTCCTTAATGGTGAAAGCATCGTTGCCTTGCTGAGCGAGTTTGGTGCAAAAAGTGTGGCGGAGAACGTGAGGATGGGTATTACCGGTCAGGTTTTTCAGTACGCGCCAGATTACTTTCCGCCCGGCGTGGCCAGCCGGAGAGATTTTGGAGGGAAACAAGTATGCTTCCGGATCGCGGGATTTGACGTAAGCCCAGTAATCGGCCAGGGCATCGAGGAGACGTTGGGTCATCGGAATTTCCCGGTAGATATTCTTACCTCGTTTCTTCAGGGACTTAACGTTGATGATCTTTTTGGCTGGCTGAATCTGGTAGAGTTTCATGGAGCAGGCCTCGGTGACCCGGCAGCCGGCGTCAAGCATCAGGAGTACCAGCAGGCGGTACTTAGCCAGGTACTTGCCGGACATCTTAGTTTCGAGGCTCTGGAGCAGGGCCTTCTCTTCCTTGGGGCTAAGGAACTTCATCTTGCCCACTGACTGGAGCTGTAACATGGAAAAATCTGACTACGCGTGCGCCCCGTGCATCGAGCGGCAAACAAATTGGCAATACGTGTTTAAACAAATGGGCTGCGGAGCAACTTTTTTTGAAAAAACTTTTCAAAGCATCGGGGGGTGTGGGGGGAGACATTATGGTGATAATGTCCCCTCTCCGAATTGGCGTAAAGGGGACACTAATATACGAGCAAAATTTTGATAATTTGAAATTTTGCAACAAAGGCACGTAATTGCTGAGGTAATTGCAACGTAGATACTTCGTGTTGACGTTATAAATACCTCCCCCAAACCCTTCTAATTTGGGATCGCCTCAGGCTCACTGGAGAGAAGCTCAGTAGAAACACTGAGCGTTTTGGACAAAAGAAAGCTGGCCGTTGTGCTGGCATTAAGGCTTAGGTGTAAATCGGACCGGGTGGTAGTCGTGCATGGCTGCTGCCCGGATTTGCATCTGGCCTATAAGCGCGGGAGACCGTGAAGGATCTCCCCTACGGTTTTACACCTACACATCTCGATTTACACCGACGAGTCATCAAAAACTCATCGAGATGAGACTATTAACACTGCTGGCCACTACGGTGCTGCTGGCCGCCTGCGTTCACGATACGGACGATTTTAACCTGTTTGTTTCCGATAGTGGAGCCAGTTTGACTTTCTTCGTAGGAGACAGCTATAAAAGCGACGAAGTACCAGACGACCCTTGGGACGAGATTATGAGTTTCTACGATGTTGAAGCAAGACATATGTGGGGAAAGAATGTACCCTCTTTGCATGATGATCCGTGGGACGAAATCACTATGGTGTACGGAGAGGAAAATCATAAAAAAGGAGGAAAGGATCCTAATGATGACCCATGGGACACGATCGGCGAAAATTACGGAGTTGATGTAACGCATACCGGCAAGAAAAAGAATAGTAGCGATGATGAGCACGATGATCCGTGGGACACCATCGGCGAGAAATTCGGAGCGGAGAGTGTGCATACTGGTAAGTCAGGAGACGATGACCCTTGGGATGTAATCGGACAGTCATTCCCTTTGGAGAGCATTCATACTGGCAAGTCGGGAGAGGAAGACCCCTGGAACCGGATCAATGGCTTGTTCCCGGCAGAATTTGTTCACAGCGGAAAGACCAATGATCGTCTCTACTTTGGTATTGATAAGTCAAGGGCGGTGTTTCTGTCCTTCAGTTACCGAGTGCCGACTACTTACCGGGCTCAGGTTATGGAAGTCCGGGGCCGGGTAGCCAGGTTGGAGTTTGCCGATGGGGTAGAGCAGTACGTGATTGATGCGCCAGCGAGCTGGACGGAAGGCGCTCAACTGGAGACCGGTTTTTTGGAAGCGACAACGAAAAAGGATCGGCCCTTCCTGGGCGTTCGGTTTTGGCGTTCGGTGGAAGGTAGCGCCTGGGAGACGCAGTCCCGGAATCTGGCCTCGGAGTTGCCAGCTGCGTGGCCGAGCGCGTACCATGCTTCCGGAGCTAGTTTATTGGTTGGTCTTTCGGTTGGCCAGAAGTCGCATGATGATCCGTGGAACAGAATCAGCGAGTTGTTCCCGGACGAGCCCACTTACATGGGGAAGAGTGTTGATGATCCGTGGAATACCATTAAGACCAGATTTAGCGGAGCGGGTAAGAACGGTGAAGAGCATGACGACCCGTGGGATACAATTCATGATAACTTTTCCGAAGAAACTATTCATACGGGATCGGGGAAAGCGCACGATGATCCGTGGGATACGATTAATGAGAAATTTCCCCTAGAGTCCTCCCACACCGGGAAGCAGAAAAGGCGAAGCTTCAGGGGGAAACCAGTGGTTGAAATGCTGTTCGTCAGTATTGGGGGCGAGAAAGGGGGAGAGGAAGATCCCTGGGATCGGATTGGTGACCTCTTTCCGAAGGAAAGAAGTGGGGCAGTGCTGCTCAAGCTGGCTGAGGTCCGGGGCCAGGTTGGTCGATTTACCTTCGTGTCTCCCTCCGGCGGTGAATCGCTGGGCGAGCAATCTGTTTTTGCGGTGGGAGTGCCAGCGGACTGGGAGCCAGGTTTGGTGCTGCGGGGAGAAGCTTACCTTTTGGACACAAAAAAGATGTTGCCGCTCATGGGGGCGGTAACCTGGGAGATAGACCCTATCTTACGCTAATACCGAAATACTATTAACATGACTAAGAAAGCCTACCGCAAGCTGATTGCCGGGCACCTGCAATGGTCCCTGGTTGGGCTGATCATTGCGTTGTTTGTTGCCTTTATTTCCTCGGATCATCGGTCCGTGGTTTATGGGGTGTCGGCGGCTGAATCCGGAGCGTCCGAAGTCCTTGCTCCTTCAACCATCCTTGCACCTGCGGCCGCGCCCGAAAAGTCTCCTGAAGCCGTGGTCCCGGATACAATAAACGGAGAGCTGGTTTGGCCCGATCCATGGGACAGAATCACTGAAACTGAGCGACCGTTTTACTAGGTCAAGCTAACGATTTTACGTACATTATGGACGTTATCAGTAAGTTAGAGATGAGGGGTCAGGACCGATGGGTTTTGACCCCTTTGCTGTTATTCGACCCGGCCATTAGAACGGTGGGAATAAAGAAGGACCGCTCCCAATCGGATTGGGGCGGCCCTTCGAAATGCTCCGGATTCCCCAACACCCATGGGCGGAGCTTAATAGATTGTAGTGCGATCGAAAACCCTCTCCCCCGGCCCCTGCTCCAAAGGAGAGGGGTGACCTGCTAGCGGTGTTTTTTGGTGATTTTAGTGTTTGTGGCAGGTAATTATAGCTTAACGTTGGAGGTACTGCATTCTTGGGACATAGCCCGCTCGCCCCTAGTTTTTGTAGGCGGGGATGATGGATTCGGTTAAGGCGCAGCAGCGGCGAAATTCCGCTTCGAGGGTGACGGAGTTGACGATGAGGACGGAGGGTTTGACCTGGTCACGGATGACGACGTAGTAGGTGCCCTCGTAGCGCATGGGCAGGGTGATGTGGAGCATGGCGCTACCGGTGTTTATGTGGTAGAGCTCTTCGAGGGGTTCGCCCTTGGGTTGGAAGTAGACATCGAGCGGGAGGCGCTGGTATTCGGGATAGTGCTGGTGGGCGTCTTTGTAGCGAAATAGCCCCTTGGTGGCGGTGAGTTTGGTGACTTCGGCGCAGCGGGAGCCGAGAAACTGGAGAATTGGGTAAGATTCGATGGCGCGGTTTTGGTAGCGTTGGGTGTCGAAGCAAATGGGGGCTTCGTTTCCGGTGTAGACGCGGGCTTGTTGCTGGGCGACTAAGGGGGCGGGGCCGCAGGTGCAGAGGAGGATTAGAAGGAGCAAGGGGAGGAGGGGGCAGGAGTGGACCCCCGCAGCGTTGCCGTGAGTGATCGGAAAGGGGGAGTCGCTTTGCGATCGGGACGAAAATTTGCTTGACATGATTGAGGAGTTAAAAGGGTTATTCGGCGGGTTGCCGGGGTTTAGATTCAGGTACGTGATCTCTTATATAGCCGTACGTGAATTGATAATTGCGAGGTGAATAGTGAGGGCAAGCTAGCGGGAGGGGGCAAGCCTATCCCGTACAGGGTGGGAGATCAGGCGCTAAGAATCTGGAGCACCTTGACGGGATTTTGTAATAGATTGCAAGCTGCGGTGGCCAGGGTAGGGGGGCTGACTTTGGAGAAGGGAGAACCGATGGTAATCTTCCGGTAGCGGCCCTCTCCGGTGATGGTGGTGTGCATGATGCGGCGGAGGAGGTTGATGGCCTTCGCCGGGGTAAGACCGAGGATGTCGAAAGCAGTTTGAGTGTGGGGAGGGACTTTGTGTTTACCGTACTTCAGGACTACCGGTGGCGGGAGATGACGAGGTCGAGGTACGGAGAGTAACGGCACTATTTTCTGGAGTAGGGCTTCTCCCGTCAGCGGTCCCTGCTTCTTGGTCCCATTCTCTGCACCTGCGTCCGCGCCCAAAAGTTCCTTAGTCGGCAAAGAAGGAGAAGTGAGGCTGGTGACGATCTTCTGCTTGATGCGAACCTCTTCTTTGTGGGCTGGAAGCATCTGTTTTCGGAGTTCCGGATCGTCGGCTACGAGCTGCTCGAAATGGAACAGGGAGGCTTGGTACTCGTGGTTGAAGTCAGCGATAGACATGGAGAGGAAGGGGGACTTGTCCTGGACACCGAGGGCATGTAGTTTTGCCAGCCGGAGAATGCGGCGTTTGGCGTAGTCATCAAAGTGTCGCCGGTGGTGCCCCAAATACTGGGCACCGGTTGCGCCGTCGCAGTCATCTAGTAAATCGGGCACGAGGGTTCGGAGGCTGTGCAGCCCGTGGCGGTTGTCTTTTTCCTGGTACAGGAGGTAGAGCGCGTTGATGGGCTCGTCCGGATAGGAGGTGAGGTCTTCCAGCAGCTTTTTGCGAAAATCCTTCCTGATGGCTTTGGCGGTCTCATGCTGAACGTTGATGGTTTCCTCGACGAGCTCGTCGGTAGGGGTGCGTTTCACCCGAAACACGCTGAAGTTGTTGGCGCGTAAGCGGGTGTAGAAGTAACAGTTGTTGCTGGTGGCCAGTTTGCGGCCGTGGATAGCGGCCAATACGTGAAGGGGATCGGCGTGCCAGTCACCATCTCTATAAACAAGGTTGAGGAGCTGGGGGCGATAAGCCAGCGGGAGGGGGCAAGCCCCTCCCGTACGGTAGTTGGTGGAGATGTCCTGATAAATCTGATCGAGGAAAGGGAGCTCGGCTTCGTCGTAGTCGGACTGGTAGGCTTCTTTGCGGCGTCGAAGGTGGTTAGCCTGCAGTTCGGCGCGCTCGAGGTTTTCCAATAACTCCATTTCTGCAGACTGGAAGAATTCAGGGCGAAGGTCCCGTTCAGCTTCCAGGATGGAAAAGACGTTGACGGTCTTCAGTTTCCGGAAACGGGCGATGAACTGGCGGAAGGTGTCTTCGCAGCGCAGACCTACTGTGTAGATGCGGCCGACGTTGGTGTTTTTGATGTTGACGCCTTCGCTGATCAGGCAGGTGCAGAGGAGGAGTTTGATCCTGGGGTTGATCTTTTGATTCCGGATGATGTCGTCGAGGTCCGGGGATTTTCCGGCATCGTAGTGGGTGCGGGAGATGATGGCGATCTCGTCTTCAGCCAAGTACTTCAGCTCCACGAGGGATTTGGCCAGTCTGGCGATCAGGTCAGTATTATTCCAGAATACCACCTGCAGCTTGTCCTCTTCCCATTTGACCTCCGCTAAACGAGTAATGAGACATTTGGAGAGCGCTGAGTTGTCGGAGCCGTCGGCTTCGACGTCGAATACGCGGACGGTTGGGTTCTCGAGCCGGCGGAAGGTGACGAGGTGGAAGTTGAAAGCGTGGCAAAGTATAGAAGGCATGGTACCAGAAAGGAGGATGGTCTTTTTTGCTTCGGGGAAGCACCGGATGCAGTTGCGTAGGGTTTCTGCGCGGAAGGGCTTGAAGTTGTTGTATACCTGTCCGTACTGATTGATCAGGTTATGGGCTTCATCGATGACGAGGATCCTGCGCCAGAGGTCGGGGACTTGGTGGAGGGTGTCGTAGGTACAGATGATGAGGTTCTTGTCGTTAGCCGCTCTGATTTTGGCGATGTCGCGTTCACCCGTGAGGACGAAGCCACCGGTACCGCGGGCGGTTTGCTCGGCCAGGTTGATGGTGGGCATAGCGATGACCATGCGCGTTTTTTCCTGCTTGGCGAATTTGATGAGGAAAGTTGTTTTTCCTGAGCCGGTCGGTGCTCGGATAGCCAACCGGTCGTGATCAAGGATAAGGGATCGAAGCGCCTTGCTCTGGTCGGTGATGTAGTGCTTGATGACCAGGTGATCCGTCGGTACGTCTACGGCAAAAGGATCGGTGTTTAGCTGGTAGGTGATGGTTTCGTCGTAGAGGTTGCCGGTGGAAATGGGTTCGTAGGTTGCTTTACGGTAGGTGAATGGTCCTCCGGCTCCCAGCAGGGGGTATTTGGCGACAAGCACCTCGAACCAGGTACGGTAGTTGGTATTCAGGAAGCGTCTGTTCAGCTTTCGGTTGCAGGTGGATTTAGCTAGGGTGAAGCCTGCGAAGAATTCGGATTCGCGGAAAGTGGGGGTGAAGTTGAACTCCAGGAAGTCCTTGGTGACAGGGCCAGCGCCGTGGACTTCGATCAGGTCGTCGATACCTTTTGGCCCCCCAGCCCCCAAAGGGGGAGCAGGCTTGCCCATTGTGAAGACGATTTCGCAGGTGTGATTAATGGAAGAGAAGAGGGAGAAAAGGGCGGTGGCGAATTTACGGGCGGAGTTGGCGAAATCTTCGTTTCTTCTTGATGAAAGCCCCCCGGCCCCCAAAGGGGGAGATAGGGAGGGGGCAAGCCCCTCCCGTACGGAATCAGGAGAGCTTGTAGGGAAGGAGCTGGAAATATCGAGGGCATCATTGTCGTACATGATGAAGATACGATCGGGGCGACGGCGTAGGAGGTATTCGCGGAGGTCGGGGGTAATGCGGTAGACGGTGATGCCGGTGAAGGCGAC